>Ga0302157_10000845_pt1 | contig 39238 bp, 30 predicted proteins | sample I_Bog_N3_3_FD_193502 | JGI IMG/M metagenome (GOLD analysis project Ga0302157, IMG submission 193502) | Peat permafrost microbial communities from Stordalen Mire near Abisko, Sweden - I_Bog_N3_3 | ecosystem: Environmental > Terrestrial > Soil > Wetlands > Peat | place: Sweden: Abisko, Stordalen...
GAGATCGGCACCGATCTGTATGCCTTCACCGCCGAAGGCGATCCCAATTCGGCGGTGATCGTCGGCGACGACGGCTGCATCGTTTTCGACGCCCAGGCGACGCCGGCGATGGCCAACAAGGTGATCGAGCGGGTTCGCACCGTCACCGACAAGCCGATCAAATATGTCGTGCTGTCGCATTATCACGCGGTGCGGGTGCTCGGCGCATCGGCCTATCACGCGGAGGCCGTGATCGCCTCGCAGGAAACCCGCCGGCTGGTCGAGGAACGCGGCCAGCAGGACTGGGATTCCGAATATGGCCGCTTTCCGCGGCTGTTCCAGGACGCCCAGAGCATCCCCGGCCTGACCTGGCCGACCCTGACCTTCGAAGGCGAGATGTCGATCCATCTGGGGAAGCGCGAGGTGCGGCTGATGCAGCTCGGCGCCGGACACACCTCCGGCGATATCGTGGCATGGGTGCCGGACGCGGAGGTGATGTTTTCCGGCGACCTGATCGAATACCATTCGGCCTGCTACTGCGGCGACGCGCATCTGCGCGAATGGCCGGCGACACTGAACGAGATTCGCGCCTTCAATCCCAAGGCGATCGCGCCGGGGCGGGGCGACGCGCTGAAGGGCGTTGCCACCGGGCGCGACGCCATCGCCATGACCCGCGATTTCGTCACCTCGCTGTATGGCGCGGCCGAAACCGCGGTCGCCCGGGGCCGCAACCTCAAGGAGACGATGGCCGCGACCCGCGAAGTGATGGATCCGAAATTCTCGAAGTTTGCGATCTACGAGCACTGCCTGCCGTTCAACGTCTCGCGCGCGTTCGACGAGGCCTCGGGAATCGACGACCCCGTGATCTGGACCGACAAGCGCGACCAGGAAATGTGGGCAAGCCTGCAAGGAGGATGACCATGAATATCAACACCTCGCCCGACCTGATCGGCCGGAGCTCCGTCAACATCACGCCGGGCTACATGTCCGGCTTCGGCAACAGTTTTGAAACCGAGGCGCTGCCCGGCGCGCTGCCGATCGGGCGCAATTCGCCGCAGCGCTGCCCCTACGGGCTATACGCCGAACAGCTGTCGGGCTCGCCGTTCACCGCGCCGCGCGGCAGCAATGAGCGCTCGTGGCTGTATCGGATCCGGCCGTCGGTGAAGCATTCCGGCCGCTTCGGCAAGGTCGATTCCGGGCTGTGGCGCACCGCGCCGTGCCACGAGGTGGAGATGCCGATCGAACAGTTGCGCTGGGATCCGGCGCCGATCCCGAAGACCGACATGACGTTTCTGCAGGGCGTGCAGACCATGACCACGGCGGGCGACGCCAACACCCTGGCCGGCATGGCCGCGCACGTCTTTCTCGTCACCCAATCGATGGTCGAGCAGCATTTCTACAATGCCGATGGCGAGATGATGTTCGTGCCGCAGCAGGGCAGCCTGCGGTTCGTCACCGAGTTCGGCCGGATCGATGCCGAGCCCGGCGAGATCGTGGTGATCCCGCGCGGCGTCAAATTCCGCGTCGAGATTCCGGCCGGCCCGGCGCGCGGCTATCTCTGCGAAAATTACGGCGGCGCCTTCACGCTGCCGGAGCGCGGTCCGATCGGCGCCAATTGCCTGGCCAATGCGCGGGATTTCCTGACGCCGGTCGCGGCCTATGAAGACAAGGACACCCCGACCGAATTGTTCGTGAAATGGGGCGGCTCGCTGTTTTCGACCAGGCTGCCGCACTCGCCGATCGACGTGGTGGCCTGGCACGGCAATTACGCGCCCTACAAATACGATCTGCGCACCTTCTCGCCGGTCGGCGCCATCGGCTTCGACCATCCCGACCCGTCGATCTTCACCGTGCTGACGTCGCCGTCGGAAACCGCCGGAACCGCCAATATCGACTTTGTGATCTTCCCGGAGCGCTGGATGGTGGCCGAAAACACCTTCCGTCCGCCATGGTATCACATGAACATCATGTCGGAGTTCATGGGGCTGATCTACGGCGTCTATGACGCCAAGCCGCAGGGCTTCACGCCGGGCGGCATCAGCCTGCACAATCTGATGCTTCCGCATGGCCCCGACCGCGAGGCCTTCGACCACGCCAGCAACTCGGAACTGAAGCCGGTCAAGCTGACCGGCACCATGGCCTTCATGTTCGAGACCCGCTATCCGCAGCGCATCACCGCGCATGCCGCGAAATCCGCAACCTTGCAGCAGGATTACGCCGATTGCTGGAAGGGCCTGGAAAAGCGGTTCGATCCGAATAGGCCGTGAATTTGAGAACCCACCCTTGTCATTGCCGGGCTTGACCCGGCAATCCATTTGCTTTCGAAAGATGGATGCCCGGGTCAAGCCCGGGCATGGCGACTGCCGGAGAGCTATGTGACGCATCCCAACGATCCCGGGCTTCGTTCCTTCATCAACGTCGATCCCGTGTCGGACTTCCCGATCCAGAACCTGCCCTATGGGGTGTTTTCGACCGCGGCGTCGCCGACGCCGCGGGTCGGGGTCGCGATCGGCAACTTCGTTCTCGATCTCGCGGTTCTGGAAAGCGAAGGCCTGGTCGATCCCGCCGCCGGGCGGGGCGTGTTCGCGCAAGCCTCGATCAATGCCTTCATGGCGCTGGGACCCGAGGTCTGGTCGCGCACCCGGGCGCGGATCAGCGCGCTGTTGCGCCACGACAATCCCGAGCTGCGCGACGACGCCAAGCTGCGTGAGCGCGCGCTGCTGCCGATGGCGGACGCCAGGCTGCTGCTGCCGGTCGCGGTTGCCGGCTACACCGATTTCTATTCGTCGAAGGAGCATGCCACCAATGTCGGCACCATGTTCCGCGACAAATCCAATCCGCTGCTGCCGAACTGGCTGCACATTCCGATCGGCTACAACGGCCGCGCCTCCACCGTCGTGGTCAGCGGCACCAGGGTGCGCCGGCCGCGCGGCCAATTGAAGCCGCCGAACGCCGAACTGCCGATTTTCGGCGCCTGCAGGCGGCTCGATTTCGAGCTCGAAATCGGCGTCGTGATCGGACAGCCGTCGCCGATCGGCGAAATGCTCAGCGAGCGGCAGGCGGAGGAGATGATCTTCGGCTTCACGCTTTTGAACGACTGGAGCGCGCGCGATATCCAGCAGTGGGAATATGTGCCGCTCGGGCCGTTCCAGGCCAAGGCGTTCGCCACCTCGATCAGCCCCTGGATCGTCACCCGCGAGGCGCTGGAGCCGTTCCGCGTCCATGGCCCGGCGCAGGATCCGACACCGTTGCCCTATCTGCAGCAAACACAGCCGAACAATTACGACCTCGAGCTCGACGTGGTTCTGCGCGCCGCGCAGGTCAACGAGGCTGCCGGCATCTGCCGCACCAATTTCAAATACATGTACTGGTCGTCGGTGCAGCAGCTGGTGCACCACGCCTCGTCGGGCTGCGCCATGAATGTCGGCGATCTCCTGGGCAGCGGCACCGTCAGCGGCCCCGAGAAGCACCAGCGCGGCAGCCTGCTCGAGATCAGCTGGAACGGCACCGAGCCGCTCGAACTGGCGGGCGGCGTCCGGCGGACCTTTCTCGAGGACGGCGATTCGCTGAGTTTTCGCGGCTGGTGCCAGGGCGACGGCTATCGTATCGGCTTCGGCGAGGTCGAGGGCACGATTCTGCCGGCGGCTTGATGGGTTGGAATGTCGGCGCGCTCACCGCTGCTCGGGCGGAATGTCGCGGATAAGGTCCGTAAGCGCTGCGATGTCATCTATTGCAAAGGCCAGATGCACCCTCTTGGTCGACGGCTGCTGTGCCGCGGCGCACAGGCCGGGACGCCATGGCTTGGCCGGCCGGATCGGGCGCGGCGCGAAGCCGCCGCCGCAGTTCGGGCACACATTGTGCAGCCTGGTCTCGACACAGTCCGCGCAGAACGTGCACTCATAGCTGCAGATCCGCGCTTCCATTGCATCCGGCGGCAGATCCCTGTCGCAATATTCGCAGTTCGGTCGAAGTTGCAGCGCCATGGCCCGTTCCCGCGGTTCGCGGCCGGCCTCATCATGGCAAAACCGGAACCGGTTGCGAATGCCGAATTCCCCTCGATTTCGGACAAGCCGAGGAGATGCTAGCGCTGCAGCGCCTTGAGCGGCAGCCGCGAGCTTTGTTTCAAGCGGTCCAGCACGATCGAGGAGCGCACATGGGCCACGCTCTGGTGCGGCATCAGCACGTTGTTGACGATGTCGGACAGGCTCTTGAGGTCGCGCAGCACCGCCTTCAACAGATAGTCGGCGTCGCCGGTCAGCGAATAGGCTTCCTGGATGTCGTCGACCCGGTTGACCAAAGCGCGGAACCGCTTGGCGTTGTCGGGCGAGTGGGTCGCCAGCGTGATGTGGATGAAGGCGATGACGCCGAAGCCGAGCGCTTCGCCGGCGAGATCGGCATGATAGCCCGAGATCACCTGCTCCTGTTCCAGCCGCATCCGCCGCCGCGAGCACTGCGACGCCGACAGGCCGGCGATGTCGGCCAGCTGCTGGTTGGTGAGGCGGCCGTCATCCTGCAGCGCGCCGAGAATTTTCAGGTCGAAGCCGTCAACGGAAATCATGCGGGAAATACCCTGCCGATGCACGAACCGTGCATATGCTAGCCGCAATCCCCGCCGTTTGCATGCACATTGCGCTCCCGGCGACGGAGAATCCCCGCTTCAAGATCAGGGAGAAGCAGCCATGGGTCCATTTCCGCACGACGCGCCGGCGGCGACCGTCAGCGCCGACAATCCGATGGGCACCGACGGCTTCGAATTTGTCGAATACGCCCATCCGCGGCCGCAGGAACTGCACGCGCTGTTCAGGCTGATGGGCTATGCGCCGGTGGCGCGCCACAAGAGCAAGAACATCACGGTCTACCGCCAGGGCGACATCAATTACCTGGTCAACGAGGCGCCCGGCAGCCATGGCCACGGCTTCGTGGCCGCGCACGGGCCCTGCGCGCCGTCGATGGCGTTCCGGGTGGTCGATGCCCAGCAGGCCTATCGGCGGGCGCTGTCGCTCGGTGCCGAAGCCGCCGACATCGCGCCGGCGCAGAAGACGCTCGACGTCCCGGCCATCAAGGGCATCGGCGGCAGCCTGTTGTATTTCGTCGACCGCTACGGCGCCAAGGGTTCGGCCTATGACGCCGAATTCGACTGGCTCGGCGCACAAGATCCGCGGCCCGAGGGCGCCGGATTGTTCTATATCGATCACCTCACCCACAATGTGCATCGCGGCCGCATGGACGTCTGGACCGGCTTCTACGAGCGGCTGTTCAACTTCCGCCAGATCCGCTTTTTCGACATCGAGGGCCGCGCGTCCGGACTGTTCTCGCGGGCGCTGACCAGCCCGGACGGCAAGATCCGGATCCCGATCAACGAGGACGCCGGCGATTCCGGCCAGATCGAGGAATACCTCAACGTCTATCGCGGCGAGGGCATCCAGCACATCGCCTGCGGCGCCCGCGACATCTACGCCACCGTCGAGCGCCTGCGCGCCGACGGCCTGCCGTTCATGCCGGCGCCGCCCGCGACCTATTTCGAGAAGATCGACACAAGGCTGCCCGATCACGGCGAGGACGTGGCGCGGCTCAGGCGCGACGGCATCCTGATCGACGGCGAGGGCGTGGTCGAGGGCGGCCACACCAAGGTGCTGCTGCAGATCTTCTCGGCCAATGCGATCGGGCCGATCTTCTTCGAATTCATCCAGCGCAAGGGCGACGACGGTTTCGGCGAGGGCAATTTCAAGGCGCTGTTCGAATCGATCGAGGAAGACCAGATCAGACGGGGCGTGCTGACGCTGAAGGGCGCGGCGTAAGCCGAGGCGCCAACGTCCTGTTTCGCCGTCACGCCCGGGCTTGTCGCGGGCACGACGAGAGCATCTACCGCTCCCCCCGCCATTGCCGCGTGAGCTCGCCGATATCGGCGGCGGCGGCCTCCCGGATCGCCGAGGGCGTGCGCGAAAACCGCGGCGCCGGCGCCGGCTGGGTGACGCCGTGGCGGCTGACGAAGATCTCGCGGGCCGCCATGTGCGGATGCGCCGGCGCCTCCGACATGGTCAGCACCGGCGCAAAGCAGACGTCGGTGCCCTCCATGATCGCGCACCATTCGTCGCGCGTCTTGGTCCTGAAGATCTCCGTCAGCTTCCGCCGCAGCGCCGGCCAGGCCTTGGGGTCCATCTGCTGGTCGAAGTCGGCATCGGAGAGCCCGGCGTGCTTGCGCAACAGCGCGTAGAATTGCGGCTCGATCGAGCCGATCGAGATGAAGCGGCCGCAGCCGCATTGATAGACGCCGTAGAAATGCGCGCCGCCGTCGAGGAAATTGCTCTCGCGCTGCTCGCTCCAGCGGCCCGCCGCCATCATGTCGTAGAACATCGACATCAGCGACGCCGCGCCGTCGCACATCGCCGCGTCGACCACCTGGCCCTGGCCTGATTTCCTCGCTTCCAGCAGCGCGGCGAGCACGCCGACCACGAGATAGAGTGCGCCGCCGCCGAAATCGCCGACCAGGTTGAGCGGCGGCACCGGCCTGTCCTTGCCGCCGATCGCGGCCAGCGCGCCGGTGACCGAGATGTAGTTGATGTCATGGCCGGCGGCCTGCGCCAGCGGGCCGTGCTGGCCCCAGCCGGTCATGCGGCCGTAGACCAGGCGCGGGTTGCGCGCCAGCACCACCTCCGGACCGAGCCCCAGCCGCTCCATCACGCCGGGGCGAAAGCCCTCGATCAGCGCGTCGGCATGGGCCAGCAGATCGAGCACCTGACTGATGCCGGCCTCGCTCTTGAGATCGAGCTCGACCACCTTGCGGCCGCGCCCGGCCACCGATTTCAGGTTCTTTTTGGCGCCGACCCGGTCGAGCGTGATCACCTCCGCCCCCATGTCCGCCAGCATCATGCAGGCAAACGGGCCGGGCCCGATGCCGGCAAACTCGACGATGCGAAAACCCGCCAGCGGGCCGGAGGTTCGGGTGGCGGATTGCGGGGCGGATTTGTCGAGCAATGTGGTTTTCTCCCGGACGCTGTCGTTGGCCGAATTGTCCGGCCTGGCGCGGCGTGTGGCAAGCGTCTTTTGGCCGCAATAAGGCTAAATGCCGTGCGGCGCGCATCGCTGCGCGCCGCGGTTGGTGCCGGCAGGAGCCGCGCTTCAGCCGGCGGCAGCGACCGCGCGCTGCGCCATCACCTTGATCAGGTTGGCGCGGTAGGCCGACGAGCCGTGGATGTCGCTCAACAGTCCGGCATCGGAAATCCCGACATTGTCGAGCGCGGAGGCCGACCAGTTGGCCTTCAGCGCCGCTTCGATCGCCGGCACCCGCATGACGCCGTTCTGCGAGGCGCCGGTGGCGGCGACCCGCACCTCGCCGGCCCTGGTCTTGACCACGAACACCCCGGTCAGCGCAAAGCGCGAGGCCGGGTGGCGCATCTTTTCATAGCCGGCCTTGGCCGGAATCGGGAACGCGACCTCGGTGATGATCTCGTCGTCGTTCAGCGCGGTCGCGAACAGGCCCTTGAAGAAATCGTCGGCAGCGATCGCGCGCTGGTTGGTCTTGACCGTGGCGCCGAGCGCCAGCACCGCGGCGGGATAGTCCGCCGCCGGATCGTTGTTGGCGATCGAGCCGCCGATGGTGCCGCGATAGCGCACCTGGGGATCGCCCAGCACCGAGGTCAGGTGCGTGATGGCGGGGATCGCCTTCCTGACGTCGGCGCTTTCCAGAATGTCGAAATAGGTGGTCGCCGCCTTGATGGTCACCGTGTCGGCCGACACCTCGATGCCGACCAGTTCCTTGATGCGGCCGAGGTCGATCACGTCGGACGGCGAGGCCAGCCGCTGCTTCATCACCGGGATCAAAGTGTGGCCGCCGGCGAGATATTTGGCTTCCGCGCCCTTGGCGAACAAGGCCGCGGCCTCGGCGACGCTGGCGGGGCGATGATAGGTGGTCTCGTACATGACGGTGCTCCCTCAACCGTGAATGGCGTGCCACACCCGGTCGGGTGTCGCCGGCATTTCGAGTTTGTTGTTGCCGATGGCGTCGGTGATGGCGTTGATGACGGCCGCCGACGCGCCGATCGCACCGGCCTCGCCGCAGCCCTTGACGCCGAGCGGATTGCCCGGACACAGCGTCGGGGTATGCGACAGCTTGAACGACGGCAGGTCGTCGGCGCGCGGCATGGTATAGTCCATGAACGAGGCGGTGACGAGCTGGCCCGAGCTGTCATAGACCGCGCCTTCCAGCAGCGCCTGGCCGATGCCCTGGGCGAGCCCGCCATGGACCTGGCCCTCGACGATCATCGGATTGATCAGCCGGCCGAAATCGTCAGCGGCGACGAAATTGACGAAGCTGGTCTTGCCGGTGCCGGAATCGACCTCGAGCTCGCAGATATAGGCGCCGGCCGGGAAGGTGAAGTTGGTCGGGTCGTAGAATGCGGTCTCCTTCAGCCCGGGCTCCATGCCGTCGGGCAGATTGTGCGCGGTATAGGCCGCCAGCGCCACCATCGGCAGCGCGATCGCCTTGTCGGTGCCGGCGACCTTGAACTCGCCGTTCTCGATCACGATGTCGCCCTCGGAGGCCTCCAGCAGATGCGCCGCGATCTTCCTCGCCTTGGCCTCGACCTTCTCCATCGCCTTGACGATGGCGGTGCCGCCGACCGCGATCGAGCGCGAGCCGTAGGTCCCCATGCCGAACTGCACCTTGTCGGTGTCGCCGTGCACGATCTGCACCTGGCTGATCGGCACCCCCAGGCGCTCCGATATCAGCTGCGCGAAGGTGGTCTCGTGGCCCTGGCCGTGGCTGTGCGATCCGGTCAGGACCTCGATGGTGCCGACCGGGTTGACCCGGATCTCGGCGGATTCCCACAGCCCGACGCCGGCGCCGAGGCTGCCGACCGCCTTGGACGGCGCGATGCCGCAGGCCTCGATGTAGCAGGAGAAGCCGATGCCGCGCAGCTTGCCTTCCGATTTCGCCTTGGCCTTGCGGGCCGGGAAGCCGGCATAGTCGATCGCCTTCAGCGCGGCGTCGAGCGAGGCGCCGAAATCGCCGATGTCATAGGCCATGATGACCGGTGTCTGGTGCGGGAAGGCGGTGATGAAGTTCTTGCGGCGCAGTTCCGCCGGGTCGACCTTGAGCTGGCGCGCCGCGGTTTCCATCATCCGTTCGAGCAGGAAGCTGGCCTCGGGGCGCCCGGCGCCGCGATAGGCGTCGACCGGCGTGGTGTTGGTGTAGACGCCCATCACCTCGGCATGGATCGCCGGGATGTTGTACTGGCCGGACAATAGCGTGGCATAGAGATAGGTCGGCACCGACGACGAGAACAGCGACATGTAGGCGCCGAAATTGGCGTGGGTCTTGACCCGCAGCGCCAGGATCTTGTTGTCCTTGTCGAACGCCATCTCGGCCTTGGAGAGGTGGTCGCGGCCGTGGGCGTCGGTGAGGAAGGCCTCGGAGCGGTCGCCGGTCCATTTCACCGGGCGGCGGACCTTCTTGGAGGCCCACAGCGCCACCATCTCTTCCGGATAGATGAAGATCTTGGAGCCGAACCCGCCGCCGACGTCGGGGGCGATCACCCGCAGCTTGTGCTCCTGGGCGATGTTGTAGAACGCCGACAGCACGAGGCGCGCGACGTGCGGATTCTGCGAGGTGGTGTACAGCGTGAAATGCTCTTCGGCGTCGTTGTATTCGGCGATCGCCGCGCGCGGCTCCATCGCGTTCGGCACCAGCCGGTTGTTGGTGAGCTCGAGCGACACCACATTGGCCGCCTTGCCGAACGCCTCGTTGACCGCGGCCTCGTCGCCGATCGCCCAGTCATAGACCACGTTGCCCGGCGCCTCCGGGTGCAGCTGCGGCGCGCCCGGCTTGATCGCGGCGCGGATGTCGGCGGCGGCCGGCAGCTCCTCGTAGCTCACGACCACGGCTTCGGCGGCGTCCTTGGCCTGGTTCTTGGTCTCGGCGATCACCACCGCGACCGCCTGGCCGGCGAAGCGCACCGTCTCCGGCGCCATCGCCGGCCACGCGCCCATCTTCATCGGCGTGCCGTCCTTGGAGGACACCGCCCAGCCGCAGATCAGGTTGCCGATCTTGTCGTCGACCAGTTCCTGCCCGGTCAGCACGCCGACCACGCCCGGCATCTTCAGCGCCGCGGCCGAATCGATGCCCTTCACCCTGGCATGGGCGTGCGGGCTGCGGATGAAATGGGCGTGGGTCATGCCCTGCAGCTTGATGTCGTCGACGTAGCGGCCGCGGCCCGTGATGAAACGGCGGTCTTCCTTGCGCACCACGCTCGCGCCAATGCCTTCAACGCCCATGTCCTGGTCTCCCGTCCGGAGGTTTGTCTTTCGCCATTTCCATCGAGATGGCGGGGTTCGGATTCAAGCCGTCGATCGCGTCTATTCCGCCGCCACCGACACCTTCATGCGGCCGGCGGCGTCGAGCACCGACTTGACGATGTTGTGATAGCCGGTGCAGCGGCAGATGTTGCCTTCGAGCTCGTGCCGCACGGTGTCCTCGTCGAGATCGCCGCCATGGCGGTGCACGATGTCGATCGCCGACATGATCATCCCGGGGGTACAGTAGCCGCATTGCAGGCCGTGATTGTCGCGGAAGGCGGCCTGCATCGGATGCAGCTCGTCGCCCTTGGAGATGCCCTCGATGGTGGTGACGTTGGCGCCGTTGGCCTGGCCGACCAGCACGGTGCAGGATTTGACGGCGCGGCCGTCGATGTGCACCACGCAGGCGCCGCACTGGCTGGTGTCGCAGCCGACATGGGTGCCGGTCAGGTTGAGCTGCTCGCGCAGCAGATGCACCAGCAGGGTGCGGTCCTCGACCTCGGCCGACACCGCCTTGCCGTTCACCGTCAGTTTGATTGTCGACACGCCCGTCACCTCCCGCTTGCTTTTGCTTGCGCCGATTAGAAGCACCGCGGCCCCACTTTGCAACTAGGATTTTCGTCGCGGCGGCGATTGTGACGACCCTTCCGATTTTGCGTGCTGTTTCAACGAGTCGTTGCTGCGGACACAGGGACCCGTGCGGCGAGGACTTTCGTTTCGGCACTGGAGCAGAGGCCTTTACTGCGCTTTCGAGGCCAGGGGTGATGGGTCCCTGCGTCCCAGGGACGACCCGAAGGAGAGGTCTCCGCGCCGCCCCCCGTGAATTCCGCCGACGCGGCGGCACGAATTTACCGGCCTTTATCCATTCTGTTCTATTTTCGGGCGATCGGAGCCGGGGAACTCGCGTTCCCGGAACTGCCGGTTTTCCAGAAAAGAGTTCCGGGGGGTTGAGGTGGGATCATCGCAGCAATCGACATCGCCGGGTCTTGCGCCATCGGGTCCTGCAGCGTCCTGGCTGCCGGCCTTGCGATTCCGCGGCAAGATCATGCTCGGCTTTGCGCTGGTGCTGGCGATCTCGGCCGCCAGCATGGGCATCGCCTATCTCGGATTCGAGCGGGTTTCCGCCGGCGTGGCGTCGTACCGCAACAGCGTGGCGGAGGCCGATGCCGCGCGCAACATCGACCGCGAGCTGATCTCCTACCGGGCGCTGGCGCGCTATTATGTGGCGACCGGCAAGGAAGACGACGGCAAGGCGGCGCTGGCCGCGCAGGCCAGCCTCAAGGACGCCATCGACCAGGCCATGAAGGGCACCGCCAATCCGGCCCGGCGCGACCAGATCGGGCGGCTTTCCGGCGAATTCGACACCTTCAGCAGGATCTTTGCCGACATCCTCAGGGTCAAGGGCGACAGCGCGCTGCTGACCCAGAACCAGCTGACCCGCAGCGGCACCTCGCTGCGCTACAAGCTCGACGACCTGCCCAACAACGCCGATGATGCCGAGATGTCGGCGATCGATTTCGGCGCCAAGAAGGTCGCAACCCAGTTCCAGACCGTGACGGCGCTGGTCGCGACCTTCGTGATCAATTCCGACCAGGCGGTGGCCAACAGCGCGATGGCGCGGCTCAAATTCGTCGAAAACTCGCTGCAGGCGATTTCCTCGCGCGATCCGAAGATCGTCCAGGCGCTCCAGGAGATCGCCGGCCTGCTCGCGGAGTATCGCCAGGCCCTGACCAGGCTGGTCGAAAACGCCAGGACCATCGAGCAGCTGACCGCCGCGATGGCCGATTCGGCGGCCGCGATCGTCAAGGGCTCGGGCGCGATGAAGGCCGACCTGTTGTCCGACCAGCAGCGGCTGGAGGCCGGCTCGGACGCCACCATCGGCGAGACCGAGCGGCTGATCGTGATGCTGGCGGCCGGCGGCTTCCTGCTCGGCGCCGCGCTGGCGCTGGTGCTGGGCAAGGGGATTTCGCGCCCCATGACCGCGATGTGCCAGGCGATGCGCGAGCTCGCCGATGGCCATTTCGACGTCGTGCTGCCGGGCCTCGGCCGCCGCGACGAACTCGGCGAGATGGCCGGCGCGGTGGAGCAGTTCAAGCTGCAGGCGATCGCCCGGGCCGAGCGCGAGGCCGCCGCCCAGGCCGCCCAGAACAAGGCCAGCAGTGCCGCGCGCCGCGCCGAGCTGATCCGCTTTGCCGACGATTTCGAGGCCGCGGTGGGCGCCATCGTCTCCAACGTCTCGGCCTCGGCGGTGCAGCTGGAATCCGCCGCCGGCACCCTGACCCGGACCGCGGAGACCACCCAGAGCCTGTCGAGCCAGGTCGCCGGCGCCTCGGAGGAGGCCTCCGCCAACATGCAGTCGGTGGCGGCCGCCACCGGCGAGCTGTCCGCTTCCGTCGACGAGATCGGCCGCCGGGTCCAGGAATCCTCCAGGATCGCCGAGGCCGCGGTGCTGCAGGCCGAGCAGACCGACGGCCGGATCGGCAAATTGTCGCGCGCCGCCCAGGAGATCGGCGACGTCGTCAAGCTGATCACCGCGATCGCCGAGCAGACCAACCTGCTCGCGCTCAACGCCACCATCGAGGCCGCCCGCGCCGGCGAGGCCGGCCGCGGCTTTGCCGTGGTCGCCTCCGAGGTGAAGTCGCTGGCCAGCCAGACCGCCAAGGCGACCGACGAGATATCCTCGCATATTTCCGGCATGCAGGGCGCCACCCAGGAATCGGTGGCCGCGATCAAGGAGATCGGCGGCACCATCGGCCAGATCTCGACCATCGCCTCGACCATCGCCAGCGCCGTCGAGCAGCAGAGCTCGGCGACCCAGGAAATCGCCCGCAGCGTCCAGAACGTCGCAGAGGGCACCGAGCAGGCCGCCGCCAACATCATGCAGGTCAACCGCGGCGCCACCGAAACCGGCGCCGCCTCGGAGGAAGTGCTCAATTCCGCCCGCACGCTGTCCAGCGAAAGCGCCCGGCTGCGCGAGGAACTCGACCGCTTCATGGCCAACATCCGCGCGGCGTAGCGCCGCGCGAGGACGGCGGCGGGGGGCCGCGTCTTCGCACGGCGATTCACGTGGCGAACAGCCAGGCCCGTCATGGCGAGCGTCCCTTGCAGTCGGGGCGAATGCGGAACAAACCATAAACATATTTGTCCCGGAAGTCAACGGGATTCTGGCCGGAGCGGCGCCGCCGGCAAAATATCGAAAACAACCCCATGCAAAGTAGCGGGGTGCCGGCGGGGATGCCGGGGTCGCTGTTGCGGTGAGTTTGCTTGGGCAAGCAGGCTGCGCCTGAAACCGCGGCGCCGGGGACTCCCGCTTCAGGCGCTGCGGCAGAGGCCTTTCTTCATTTTCGGCGCCAGGGGTGATGGGTCCTGCGTGCGCAGGGACGACCCGTTGAAAGGCGGTGCGAGGCCGCGGCCGTCGATGTGCGGTTCAACAGTCCCCGCAAGCGGAGCGGGCTCCGCCGCTAAAATATCGAAAACAACCCCATGCAAAGTAGCCGATTACCGCCGGGGCGGGTCTGCCGGCGTCGCGGTTGCGGCGAGGTTGATGCGGTGCGGCGATACGCTGCCCTCCCGCAAGGGGCGGGCTCTCGGACTGGAAATGGAAGGCTTGAATTCGGGGAAAGGTGGGATCTTCGCTGCGGCGCCTGTGACAGCGCCCTCTCCCCCCGCGGGAGAGGGCCTGCGAGGGGCCTGCAACAAACCCTGCCGGGTGAGGGGGCGTGCTCTGCGTCGACCCCTCCCCTGGCCGGTGTCTCCTGCTCGCGGTGTTGCCCTCTCCCGCATCCGCCCGAAGGCCGATGCGGGAGACAACAGGAAAGAGGGCACGGCCAAAGACGGCTCCGTTTCCGGCGCGATCCCGGCCAACCCTCACCCCTCGCGGCCGAACTGGCGCTTCAGCTCGTGCTTGGCGCGCTGCAGGCGGTCGCGCTGGGTCTTGGGCAGGTTCTTGCCGGCGCGGTTGATGTAGAAGGTCAGCATCGACAGCGCCGAGCGGTAGGCGCCGGTCTTGCGGCGCGCGCTCGCTTCCGCCGAACGTTTCAGCGAGGCTGCGATCTTGCCGGGATCGCGCAGGGTGAACACCCCGCGCCGGAGGTCGAGCGCGTCGCTGTGCTCGGTCACCCGCTGCGACCAGCGCCGGGCGGAAGGCTTTGCGGTTTTACGCGTGGTTTTCTTGGCGGTTTTCTTGGCGGTTTTCTTCGCGGTTTTCCCGGCGGATTTGTTCTCGCTTTTTTTCGCGGCCGATGTTTTGCCGGATCTTCCGGCCGCCGCGGTCCGGCGCGGACGTCGCGCCGGGGATTTCGCCGCTGCCGCCTTGCGGCCGGTCGCGGGTTTTCGCGAACGCTTTCGAGCTTCGGCCATGACGGGCTCCCTGAACGTGGCTTTCGCAGGAAACCGCGGCGCGCCGCATCGGTTCCGCCGCCAACGCTTGCGGGAACCCGCCCCGTGCCGCGGCGTTGACCGCGGGTGGCGGAATCCTTTTCGCGGCGCTGCCGCCGCCGTGGAATTTCAGGCGGATACGGAGCAACGCGGCATGGCCGGCCTGGTGGACGCGGCACTTCCCTTGACGGCGGTCGCGCCGGGGCCGGCGCCGGCCAACGGCAACGGCCGCGTCATCGAGACCAGCATCCCCTTCCGGCTCGACCGCCTGCGCTGGAGCGGCTTTCACACCCGCGTGGTGCTGGCGCTCGGCATCACCTGGATCCTGGACGGGCTCGAGGTCACCCTGGCCGGCGCTTTGTCCGGCGCGCTGAAGCAGAGCCCGGTGCTGCGGTTCAGCAATTTCGAGGTCGGGATTTCCAACAGTTTCTATCTCTTGGGTGCGGTGCTCGGCGCGCTCGGCTTCGGCTGGCTCACCGACCGGATCGGGCGCCGCAAGCTGTTCTTCGTCACGCTGGCGCTCTATCTCACCGCGACCGCCGCCACCGCGCTGTCCTGGGGCGTGATCAGCTACGCGCTGTTCCGCTTTCTCACCGGGGCGGGAATCGGCGGCGAATACACCGCGATCAATTCCACCATCCAGGAACTGGTGCCGGCGCGCTACCGCGGCTGGACCGACCTCGTGATCAACGGCAGCTTCTGGATCGGCGCGGCGATCGGCGCGGTCGCGGCCATCGTGCTGCTCGATCCGCACCGGCTCGGCCCCGATCTCGGCTGGCGGCTCGCCTATCTCACCGGCGCCGGCGTCGGCCTGGTGGTGCTGGTGATGCGGATGTGGATTCCGGAAAGCCCGCGCTGGCTGATGGTCCACGGCCAGCCCGAGCGGGCGCGCGCCATCGTCGCCGACATCGAGCGCGCGGTGACCGGCAGGGCGCCGGATCCGGCCGCGCAGGCCTTGCCGAAGATCCGGCTGAGAATGCGCGACCACACGCCGCTGCGCGAGGTCGCGCACACCCTGTTCTCGCTCTATCGCCGGCGCGCGCTGGTCGGGCTCGTGCTGATGGTGGCGCAGGCGTTCTTCTACAACGCGATCTTCTTCACCTTCGCGCTGGTGCTGAGCGATTTCTACGGCATCGCCGCCGACCGCATCGGCTGGTACATCCTGCCCTTCGCGGCCGGCAATTTCGCAGGTCCCCTGCTGCTCGGCCGGCTGTTCGACACCTTGGGCCGCCGCGCCATGATCACCCTGACCTATGGCGTCTCCGGCGTGCTGCTGGCGCTGTCGGGCTACCTGTTTTCGATCGGGGTGTTGAGCGCGCAGACCCAGACCGTGGCCTGGATGGTGATCTTCTTCTTTGCCTCGCCGGCCGCCAGTGCCGCCTATCTCACCGTCAGCGAGACCTTCCCCTTGGAAGTGAGGGCGCTCGCCATCGCGCTGTTCTACGCGGTCGGCACCGGGATCGGCGGCGTCGCCGGGCCGGCGCTGTTCGGGGCCCTGGTCGACACCGGATCGCGCGACAGTGTGTTCGCCGGCTATCTCTTGGGGGCGGCGCTGATGGTCGCGGCGGCGGCGATCGCCTGGCGCTATGGCATCGCGGCCGAGCGCCGGCCGCTGGAATCGGTCGCACGGCCGCTGGCCTTTGTGGAGTAGCATGAGATGAGCAACCAGAGCGCCGAAATGGAAAACCAGCAGCACAGGCCACCGCCATCGGGGACAGCGCCGTCGCGCGCCGGCCTGCCGCGTCTCGACGACATGGCGCTGCTGCTCGACATCGACGGCACCCTGCTCGATCTGGCGCCGACGCCGCGCGAGGTCTGGGTGCCGCCCGGTCTCGCCGAAACCCTCGACCGGCTGCGGGTCGCGACTTCGGGCGCGCTGGCGCTGGTCAGCGGCCGCTCGCTCAACGACATCGACCTGATCTTCGCCCCCGAGCGGTTTCCGGCGGTCGGCGGCCATGGCGCCGAAATGCGGATCTCGACCGGCAGCGAATCGGTGGCCACCCACGCCCCGCCGATGGACCAGGACCTCAAGGGCCGGCTGGCCGCGATCGCGCGACTGAGCCCCGGCATCCTGCTGGAGGACAAGGGCTACTCGCTGGCGCTGCATTACCGGCTGGCGCCGCATGCCGAAAAGGCGATCTACGAGGCGGTGGCGCTGATCCGCGCCGAGCTGCCGGAGGCGCCGATCGAGGTGCTGCCGGGCAAATGCGTCTGCGAGATCAAGCCGGCCGGCTTCGACAAGGCCTCCGGCGTCACCGAACTGATGCGCCATCCGCCGTTCACCGGCCGCCGCCCGCTGTTCATCGGCGACGACGTCACCGACGAATCGGTGTTCGCGATCATGCCCGCCCTCGGCGGCCTCGCCTTCTCGGTCGGCCGCCACGCCCACGGCGTCGCCGGCCACTTCGGCGAGCCCCGCGACGTCCGCGCCTGGCTCGCCGCGCTGCTGGACGGCAAGGCGGGGTGAGGGCGGTCGCCTGATGGTTCGCGGATCAAACAGCGCCGCGCATGGAACGAGCCGGGCGCCGGTGAGTGTGACCTCGTCCATTGCGGGAGAGGGCATGAAGGTTGTGCAACCAACTCTGACGGGTGTTGCCCTGCGGCGCCCCTCACCCCGCCGAGCCCCTTGCCGGCGCTGTTGAGCCCTCTCCCGCGAGGGGCGAGGGCGCAGTCACGGCCGCCGCGATGATGCAGCGCTTCAACCGACCTCATCAGACTTCGGAGCCTGAAGTCCCCGGACTCCGGCGGCTTTAATCGACATCGCGCGCGCGTCGAGGCAACGCTCGCCTTCACATTGCCCTGGGTTCCACGCCGACATCCCTCGAATTTGGTTTTGATTTGGCTCAAACTGTGGCCCGGAACCATCTTGATGAATGGCTGTTAACAGGCACCACCCGAAAGAGGACACCGTGAACCTCGTCGTCGTCTCAAATCGCGTCGCGCGCGGCCAGGCCAACGAACCCATGACCGGGGGACTGGCGGCGGCGTTGTTGCCGGTGGTGGAGAAATCCGGCGCGATCTGGGTCGGTTCCAGCGGCAGGGTGCGCGACGGCGCGCAGAAGGAACCGTTCGCCGAGGTCGAGGCGCTCGGTGCCGGCGCGCTGGCGATGCTGGATCTGCCGGCGGCGCATTACGGCGGCTATTACGAGGGCTTTGCCAATTCCGCGCTGTGGCCGGCGCTGCATTCGCGCTCCGACCTGATCGGCGCCACCGAGCAGGATTATCGCTCCTATCGCGAGGTCAACGCCTTCATGGCCCGCGCGCTGCTGCGCTTCCAGAAGCCGGACACCGCGTTCTGGATCCAGGACTACCATTTCCTGGCGCTCGGCGCCGAACTGCGCGACCTCGGAGTCGAGAGGCCGATCGGCTTCTTCCTGCACACGCCGTGGCCGGCCCGCGCCATCGTCGGCGGCATTCCGCATCATCGCGAGCTGGTCGAGGCCATGCTGGCCTATGACCTGATCGGCTTCCAGACCCGGGACGACTGCGACAATTTCCTCGGCTACCTCTCGGCCGAACTCGGCCTGGTCAACGACCACGGCGTGGTGGCCTCGCGCCACGGCACCTCCCGCGTCGCGGTGTTCCCGATCGGCATCGACGCCGAGAAATTCGCCCGCCAGGCCGCCAAGGCGGTAACCCATCCCGAGGTGTCGCGGCTGCGCCGCAGCCTCGACGGCGAGAAGCTGGCGATCGGGGTCGACCGGCTGGATTATTCCAAGGGCCTGCTCAACCGCGTCAGTGCCTTCGACCGGATGTGGACCCAGAACCCGCAGCTGCAGCGCACCGTGTCGCTGCTGCAGATCGCCACCCCCTCGCGCGGCGGCATCGAGGCCTATGGCAACCTGCAGAGCGAGCTCGCCCGGCTGGTCAGCGACGTCAACGGCCGCCATGGCGAGGTGGACTGGACCCCGATCCGCTATCTCAACAAGGGCTTCGGCCAGACCGTGCTGGCCGGGCTCTACCGCACCGCGCAGGTCGGCGTGGTGACGCCGCTGCATGACGGCATGAACCTGGTCGCCAAGGAATATGTCGCCGCCCAGAACCCGGCCGATCCCGGCGTGCTGGTGCTGTCGAAATTCGCCGGCGCCGCCAACGAGCTCGACACCGCGCTATTGGTCAATCCGCACGACATCGACGCCATGGCGCGCTCGATCGCCACCGCGCTGTCGATGCCGCTGCACGAGCGGCGGCTGCGCTGGGAAGCCATGATGGTCAAACTGCGCTCCGGCTCGATCCAGCAATGGTTCGCCAATTTCCTCGAGGCGCTGCAGGCAAGCCGCCCCGGCGAGGCCACCGAAGACCCGCCGATCCCGGAACCGCCCCCGGTCTGGCCGCTGCACGCGGTGAACTCCAACCTGCGCTATCACTGATCCGGTCTGCGCCCTCTCCCGCTCTCGTCCGCCGAAGCCCGCCTTCCGTCGAAGGCGGATGCGGGCAGGGCAGTCGCCCCCATGGAACGAGCCGGGCGCGCGTGGCTGCGCCCTCGCCCCTCGCGGGAGAGGGCCCGCCAACGCCGGCAAGACAACCGGCCCGGTGAGGGGGCGAGGCAGCGCCATCCCGCAGCGCCCGTTGCAGGCGTCTCCCAGGCGCTCCCCCAGCCGCCTCCGCGCCAAGCGGCCTGTCGCGATTCCCCGATCGCAGCCCAATCCTCGCCGCGAGCCGTTTCCCGGTCCCACCGCTTAGCCGGCTCCAGCCAGGACCCCGCCGGCGCCGCAAAAATTACCAAGACAATTCAAACGCTTGCGGAAAGTTCGCCGGCCGCCCCGGCAGTCCCTTGCAAAACGCCGCCTGCCCCTTCAAGACAGCGCGTCCGGAGAGATGGCCGAGTGGCTTAAGGCGCACGCTTGGAAAGCGTGTGTGCGGGAAACCGTACCGTGGGTTCGAATCCCACTCTCTCCGCCAGAAAATTCATTTAACTTATTGATTATTAAAGATTTTATTTTTTGTTTTCGGCACCCAAATCGGGCTCCAAATAATGTGGGGGAAACAAAGATTGGCGAGCGCATTACACTGATGCAGTTTTGCCAGCCTGTTGGAAAATGGTCGCAATAACCAAATACGAGATGGCAACAATTTTGAAGCATCGTGTAGGGTGCCGATTCGAAATGGCAGAGGTGAAGCGATGACTGGAGAGGCTCTCAAGACGCTGTTGGAGGCTGCAAGGAAAATCGAGCCTACAACAGAACAGCGGGAATTGCAGAGACGGAGCTTTGCATTTGGCAATACCGCGTTTGAAAACAGCCTCATTACCCGTGAGATGATTGATCATCAGGCGGAGGAGCTCGCGCGGACCGCGAATGAGCCAAAGCGATAAGCGGGATAGCAAGGCTCTCGAGCCTGAGCTCATATCCGACCCGATCAAGAAGGCCGAGGCCGAAGCGCGCAACGGTCTCCGTCAGTATGACGCGGGCCTTAAGTCGATCCAAACTGCTCTGGATAGAGGCCAGTTTAAGCTTCGACCTTCTTTGATCCTGACACTTCATCGAGAAGCGCTGGCGGGTATCAGCTCGTATGCCGGAAATTATCGTCCGGCCGGTGTTGAGATTCAGGGGAGCAAACACCAACCTCCCGGTTCGCATCTTGTGCCCGAACTCGTCGAGGAAATGTGCGACTACGTGAATGAGCATTGGGCGGAGCCCGCGAATGCGATCCATCTGGCCTCGTACATAATGTGGCGACTAAATTGGATTCATCCATTTGCCGATGGGAATGGCCGAACGTCACGGATAACCTCTTACGTCGTCCTTTCAATCCGTGCAGGGTACGTTCTGCCCGGCACACCAACTATTCCCGACCAAATTGTTGACAACCGAACTCCATATTTTGATGCATTGGATGCCGCTGATATCGCCTTCGGCGAAGGAAGGATCGATGTCAGTGACATGGAGGAACTAGTTGGCAGTTTGCTCGCCAAGCAGCTAACGACATTTTACGCGGCCGCCGGGGGTAAGCTGCCAAGCGAAGCTGCCGATTGAATCGAAATCCGCTGCTAAAGCGTGATGACATTAGGTTCGATAGCCTGAGTTTTTGATATAGTTCGCGCATTCTTCGGGTGTGAAGAGTGGGAGGGCTTCGCCGATGGAAGCGCACACGGCATCGACGGTTCGAGCGACGGCCTTTCTGATGAGATGCTTGAGTTTGGCAAAGACCTGTTCGATGGGATTCAGATCGGGTGAGTATTTTGGCAGGAAGAAGAGCTTTGCGCCGGCGGAGCGAATGAGCTGACGGACGGCTTTGCCTTTATGGCTGCCGAGATTGTCCAAGACGACGATATCGCCGGGACGAAGCGTCGGCAGAAGAACCTTCTCCCATAGGTCCGAAAGCTCTCGCCGTCGATCGGCCCCTCGATAAACCACGGTGCATCGATCCGGTCATGGCGCAATGCCGCAAGGAAGGTCATGGTCTTCCAGCGGCCGTGGGGAACCTTGGCGGTCAGCCTGCGCCCCCGCGGCGCCCATCCCCGCAAGGGAGCCATATCGGTCCTGGTCCAGGTCTCGTCGATGAAGACCAGCCGCTCAGCCTCGACGCGATCTTGATATTTTGTCCATTGGGCTCGCCGCCGCGCCACGTCGGGGCGATCGCGTTCGCCAGCCACCACGCTTTTTTGAAGCTGAGCTTCTCCGCGTGGACGAACTCCCACACCGAGTGATAGTCGACCTTCAGGCTCCGTCCGGCAAGCTCAGCAACAAGCCCGCGCATGCAGGCCGAGATGCCAAAGCCGGTCAGGCTCCTAGGGGTGTCGCTGTCGTCGCTCCAGGGTGGCGAGCAGGAGGAGCCGCAGCTAGGTCTGCCGATCTGACCGTTGGAAGCACCTGGCATGGGGGCGTCTCAGCAAACTGGCGTCGGCTTTCAAGCTATGGAAGGGTCCACGGGCGCAGCGCTCGACACGCCCGGGTTCGTAGGGCCAAGATAGCCGGATTCTTCGGGGGCATCCTTGCAGCAGGTACTGACGGATAAGATTTGGCGCGAAGTGGCGAAGCGCGCGCGTTCTGCGCAGAATAGGAAAGCGGCCATCGCCTACGTAACAAAAGACGACGTAGGCCTACGCGCCGGCGACGTGCTGGTCACCGACGCGTCCATCCGCGCCATCCGATCGGGTCAGACGGACGCTAAGCTTCTGGGCAAGCTCCACGACGCAGGCGTGGTCATCTATTGCCGCGAAGGCTTGCATTCGAAAGTAGCCCTGTTCGGGAAGCACGCGATCGTCGGCTCGGCTAACATGTCCGGATCAAACCTAATCGAAGCATCGGTCATCACCGACAACGCAACTATTGTTTCCGGCGGACGCTGCGTTCATCGAGAAGCTGTCGACGCCTCGGGCGAGGCTGGATGCCCGTCAAATCGATCGGCTTTGCGCGATCGAGGTAAAGCGAACCGGGTTCAAGGAAAGGGGGCGCGCTTCCAATCCGGTCCGACGATTGGGAAACTCGACCTGGATCCTCGGCGTGAAAGAATTGAAGAAGCCTCCGAACGAGCGGCAACAGAAACGCATCGACCTCAGAACGCAGGAGTTGAATGAGCGCCTCGGGACCGAGAAGGACGATTTGACCTGGATCGAATGGGGCAAGAAATCCCGTTTCGGTCGCGAGTGCCGGGCAGGCGATACGATCATCCGTATCTACAATTGGCGGGACCGCAAGCGTCCCGTGGTGACCCGGCGGGTGCGAGTTCTGCTGAAGGATTCCGAACCGCACCGCAACCCTCGCTGGAGCCTGATTGAAATCCATCGTCGAACGACCTCAACGGCTGTGAGGCGTTATTGCTTCGTACCTTCCCAAATCAATCTCACAATAATAAAATTGGAAACTTCATCCAGTGCCGTGCGGATGCCGCTTCAAAGGCAACGTGCAGGTCGGATAATGCGCCATTATGCAACTTGTCGGAGTTTCCCATAGGTTAAAAGCGGCTCTCACACGGATAGCGTCATGCACCCCCTAGAGAAGAAGTCCCAGCTTGAGGCCCTGCATAGGGACAACATCAAAGAAAGTCTGACGCTGGAATACAAAGCATCACCAGCCGTCGATAAAAGAGATGATACTAAGAAGCTCGAAATGGCGCGGGATGTCTGTGCATTTGCAAATGCAAACGGTGGCCAGATCGTCTACGGCATGACAGAGCATGAACATGAGCCCGCTGGCCTCGACGACGGCATAGACGGAAGTATCTATCCTGAAATTTGGTTTGAGCAGGTGCTCCAGCAGCACATCAGCCCACCTATCCCGGGTCTGCAGATCCGTCACGTTCCCCTTAAAAAGCCAATGGTCGCCGTGGTGATTGATGTGCCGGCCACCAAAGCCGACCCGCATCAAGTATCAGATGGTCGGTACTATCGGCGGCACAACTTCAATCGTCTTATCATGGAGCACTACGAAGTCCGTGACTCGATTAGGCGCTCGGTTGATCCTGACTTGATTCTGGAATTCGATCTAATGGTTGGGCAGGCAGCCTTCAAGACCATAGAGTTTACTCAATTTCGCGATTTAAGCGATCCAACTCCCATTGCCGCGATTATCCGAAACAAATCAAATCAGCCTGCGCTGTACACCTTCGTATCCGTTTATCTGGATCGTAGGCTTAGTATCACTAACCATGGATCGTACACGCGATACCCAGAAACCGCGTTCGGCGTAAACGACGCACGGAGTCAACTCTCGCTTAAGATCGGTGTCCCGGGAAATTTCCCCATCTTTAAGGAAATGAGCTACGGTCTCGACCCTTTCTATTTTACGATTTCGAATCGGTTGCTCGGCCACAGATTCGGGATAGGGTATCAACTTAGAGCGCCGGGCTGCTTCAAAGAGAAGCACGGCTTCCTCGAATTTGATCAAAGCGGCCGGATGAAGCTCAATATGCCTCCTAACTAAATCGATGTCGAGTGGGTAACCAGCGCGGCCTCTTTCCGGCATTCATCGCGCAAGCGGCGAATCATAGCGAGATCAGGATTCCGCCAATCGTATAGGGCCGTCAGGTTTAGGGGCGGCTTCAGCTCCGCGATCAAATAGCGTTCCACCGCGCGAACATCGTGATTAACTGGCGCAAAGCCGTAGGCAAGGTGATCCTCAATCCATCGTGTCAAGCGCCGCTCATCGTCATCTGGAAAGCGGAAATTCGTGATGTTTGATTTCGATGGTCCCGCTGAACGCGGAATAGCTTTTAGTTGCAACTCATGTTTCAGCAGTGCACCCAACGAACGCCGTAGGGTCGAGAAGCCACTGTGTTCGTGGGCAAAGTGATTCCGGACTTCGAGGCTCGATTCCGTCATGCCCACATACAGCACACCAAATGGTCCGGGTGTGATCGACGGCAGCGCGAACGGCTCGATCAGAAACAGGACATATACGCCAGATGCGTCGACCGGCGGAATGTCCGCCGCCAGATAGCGGTAACCGAGAAGGCGCTGCTTGATCGGCTCGATGGCTGGGTTGGTCGATGCGCTCATACCCGCGTTCGCTGTGATAAATGCCCAGTTTATTTGAGTTTCGGTGAATTGTAGAATATTGTCGAACCCAGGCAATACAACATCCCGAAATTGGAAAAAAAACAATAGGCGATAAACTCGGTTTCCGTCACGTCAAAAATCGAAAACTGACGGTGTAACCAGTGGGGAGCGCATGGCTTGGCGGGTGCGGGGCGCAACGGTCGCGAAACGGCGATTGTTCGACGCATCTGGAATGGCTTTACTGAGCCATATTCTCTGAATCCCCGATCTGGATTATCCGCCCCAGCTTGCGGTTGCGTATTTCCGATGACAAAGAGCCGAAGCCAGGAACTATCGGAGAAAGCTGCAGCAGAACGGCAGCGATGCCGGGACTGGCTGCTTCCATTCATGCAGAACGGCCAGCCGAAATTCTTGACAAAGGACGAACTGCGTGTCGCGGCGATGCGCCAGCTCAACGTTTCGAAAAGCTCATTCGGCTTCGCGTGGATTGATGCTATCGAGACAACCGGCCGTCACGATTGGTACGAGCCCTTGCGCCGACGGCTGCGCACCAAAACCTAGCCACTTCCCTATCCACGCACTCCCAACCGCGTCCGGCAACGCCGAGTAGGTATCGGCGGCGGCACCGAGCAATGGTATCCATCCGGCGAAGACCGCTGGATACCTGGGTTTGCAGAGTTCCGGTGTTCAAGGTGGATGGAGTAATCCGTCAGATCTTAGGGTGTCGATTGCTTCGGCGAGGGTGAGGCCACGATGGAGGCAAAACCATTCTCCGGTGTGACGGTGCCACCGGATGTCGAAGCGATTGCGGCTGATCCAGTCGAGGCGGGCGAACGGGGCGTCGAACTCTTCACCGAGATTCTCCGGGAAGCCGGAGCGGTAGCGTTGAATGAAGCGATATTTGGTGCCATGCCACTTTCCCTGGATATCGACGGGATAGTTGAACTGCGTCGGCCGGATAGTGGGCAGGAATCGAGGCTTCAGGAAGTCGTCGATCAGTTGCTGGCAGGCGGCCGTCACCGCCGATTTATCTGCCGCGGACAGACCGCTCGCTCTCATGTGCCTTCCTGGCTCACGCCGCTTCGACATGGTTCGGGATTGGCTTTCGCCAGTGCCAGGGCAGAAGCTCATCCAGCCTATGGATAGCATGATCGTTGATGCGAGCCAGCACGTCGGCAAGCCAAGCCTGCGGATCGATGTCGTTGAGCTTGGCGGTGGCGATGAGGGTGTAGATCGCAGCGGCACGCCGGCCGCCTTCATCGGAGCCAGCGAAGGTCCAGTTTCTCCTTCCTACGGCGACGGCCCGCAGTTCACGTTCGGCGGCATTGTTCGACATGCACAGGCGCCCGTCGTCGAGGAACCGGGTGAATGCATCCCAGCGGCTGAGGCAGTAATTGATCGCCTTGGTCGTGTCGTTGTTGCTGGAGAGCCTGGCGCGTTGCTCGCGCAGCCACTCCTCCAGCTCAACCACCAAGGGGCGGCTACGCTCCTGGCGCACGCGCAGGCGCCCCTCGGGCGCAAGCCCGTTGATCTCGCGTTCGATGGCGAACAGGACATTGATGCGCTTGACCGCCTCGGCTGCGATCGGCGCCTTGCTGAGCCGCGCGAGATCGAAGAACTTGCGCCTGCCATGCGCCCAGCACGCGGCCTCGACGATCGGACCTCCCTTGCGATTGGCGTGGTAGAGCTTGCCGAACCCGGCGTAAGCGTCGGCCTGCATCAGCCCGGCATACCCCGCCAGATGCTGCTCGGGATGTTCCCCGCCACGATCCGGCGAATAGAAGAACACCGCCGCCGGCGGGTCCGGCCCGGCAAACGGGCGGTCGTCGCGCACATAGGTCCAGAGCCGGCCGGTCCGCGTCTTGCCCTTGGCCAGGACCGGCACTGTCGTATCGTCCGCATGGATGCGTTCGGCCGCAAAGACATGGCTTCGGATCGCATCGACCAGCGGCATCAGGGTTGCCGCGGAGGCGCCCACCCAGTCTGCGAGCGTCGATACGTCGAGGTCGATGCCTTCGCGTTGGTAGACATCGCTCTGACGATTGAGCGGCAGATGCAGGCCGTACTTGGCGAACAGGATATGAGCCAGCAGCTTCGGTCCTGCACGTCCACGGGCAATCGGGTGCGAGGGCGCCGGCGGCTGGGCGATGGCTTCGCAGGCTCGGCAAACGAACTTCTCGCGCACATGCTGGATCACCTTCCACTGCCGCGGAACGAGCTCCAGCGTCTCGGTCACGTCCTCGCCGAGCTTGCGCAATCGGTTATCGCCACAGCATGGGCAGGTCGCAGGCACCGGATAGACAATGCGCTCCCGCGGCAAATGCTCCGGCAGCGGCCGGCGCGCCGGCTTGCGGCGCTCGACCGATGGCACCGTAATCTTGTCGGCTGCGGCGATCTGCGCCGCGGTCTCGGCCTGCGCGGCGTTCTCTTCCAGATCGGCGAGTTGCAGCTCGAGCTGGTCCAGCAATGCGCCGCGCTCGGAGGACTGTCCGAACTGTTCGTGCCGCAGCTTCCTGATCGTGAATTTGAGCTTCTCGATCAGCAATATCTGCGCTTGGGCATCCGCCTCCGCGGCCAGGCGGGCCGCTCGCTCGGCGCGCAGCATCGCCTTCAGCGTGGTCACATCGTCAGGGAGAGAATCATCGGCGCCCATGCCGACCAGAGAATCACAAGCCACCGTCTCTGTCCGAACTGCCGGTGGTGTTATCGATTCAAATTCCGGCGATCAGCCGGCCGCCTGCGGCCGCCACGTGTGTTGCGGCATCCGCCAGTCAATGCCCTCCAGCAGATAGCCGAGCTGGGCCGGGGTGATTGTCACGACGCCATCCGCCGGCGACGGCCAGAGGAAACGGCCGCGCTCCAGCCGCTTGGCATAGAGCGACATGCCCAGCCCATCGTGCCAAAGGATCTTGATCAGCTTGCCGCTCTTTCCCCGGAACACGTAGAGGTCTCCGCCGTGCGGATCGCGCCTGAAGGCTTCCTGCACCAGCACGGCCAGCGAGTTCATGCCGCGGCGCATATCGGTGTGGCCGGTCGCAATCCACACCCGCACGCCCGACGCAATGGGAATCATCGAGGCCGTCCACCTGCCAGCGCCGCAACCACGGAAGTAAGCGTCGCCGCATCGACCGCGCCCGTAATCCGCATCCGAGCTCCGGCCGCAAACTCGATCTCAATCGCCCCGCCACCGGCCGACCTGACTGGATCGGGGGGAGTCCCCGATTCCGAGACCACCATCGCTGGTGCAAAGCCCATGGTGGCATCCGCCGGCTCGGGGCGAAACGACCGTCGCCATCGGAGCAGCAATGAGCGCGAAATGCCGTACCGTCGCGCCGTCGCCGCGACCTGGCGCGGCTTCTGCAAGCTCTCCAGGACGATCCTGAGCTTCTCATCCTCGGACCAGCGTCGTCGCCGGCCCGTCTCCACCACTTCCAGCCGTTCGACTTGGGCACTGCGCTTATCACTGTCCATAAGGACAGTTCTCAATATCGCACGTCACTCCGCAAGGCGGCCTTCAGCGGAGGCATACGAGCAATGTCGGCTATTGGGGGTAAAGCGGAAAACTTCAACTGTCAGGCAGCTTCACGCTCTTTGCGCTTGAGGTACCCGACAATCAGCGTTCCGGTTTCGCGAATATGGCGCTCCATTTCGATTCCCACGGCCTCGGCGTCCCGTTTCCTGCAAAGCGACATAAGTTTGCGGTGGTCGCGTTGCGACTTCGGTTTGTGACCGAGTTCTTCCCAGGCCAGGCGCCAATAGCGCAATAGATTGATGCGCACTTTTTCGATTGATTTGAGGAAGTACGGCCGGTTGGCGGGGACAAAAAGCGCGGCATGAAAAGCCGTGTTCAGTCTAAGTATCTCTCTGGTGTTGGTCTCCTTGTCCAGGCGATCCAAAATCCGTTCCGCTTCGAGGAAGTCGGAATCGCTCATCAGGGGCACCGCCCATCGCGCCATCTGCCCTTCGAGCAGACAGCGATATTCAGTGAGCTCCCAAGCGACTTTGGCGGATAGCTCGGAGACGACAACCCCGCGGTTCTTCGCGAATACGGCTAATCCGTCGCCTACCAGCTCTTTAAGCGCTTCGCGGACTGGAATGTGACTGACGCCAAACTCGGCGGCGATATGGTCCTGACGTAATGGCGCGCCAGCGTTGAATTCACCGCAGGCGATCGCTTCGCGCAAGGCATTGGTAATCGATTCCGTCGGGATGGCCTTCTGACGTAGTTTGTCCGGCCTGATCGTCTTTCTGGCTTTTGGCACCGTCTCACTCAATTGTTACAGATCGTTTCCGGTATCACGCCTTTCGGGCCTGAGGCGAGCCTGATCGACGCCAATGATGTTGAAAATCGATATATGAGGATTGACAATCATATATGATTTTTTAGCCTCAGCCTCGCTGATGAATCTTGGGCACTCAAGAGGGGATGGCAATGTCCAGTCGCTTGAAAAGTGTAATTCGTCCCGGGTCCGCAGGGCGCGGATCGCGGCTGCCGCGTTGGCTGGCCGGAGTGCTGGCAGTTCTTGGGTTTTTCCTGCTGACGACCGCCGTCGAGATTGGTGGGACAACCGTTGCCGAAGCGGATACGGGTTGCTCCTGCCCCGCGGGCTATGAGGTCGGTACTTCGGGCGGCGTGAGTTACTGTTTCCAGCCCGTTCCTGGGGGTGCCACGGTGAACTGTGGCAGCGGTACGCCCGCCCCAGGCAACCCGCTGGATAAATTGATGCCTCCGAGATTTATCTTCATCCCCGCGGCCGTGCCTGGCTTTGGGATTCTATTTCCAACTGATGGCCTTGATCCTTCGGATGCAACAACCGCATCGGCTATCATAGGCGGTTTGGCGGGATCGGGGCACTTGGGAATGTACGTTTCCCCGACCGGAACAGACAGCATGGGCGGTCTTGGCGACGGATTTGGCTTCAGTGGCAAATCTGTCAGCATTTCAGACACATCGGGCGCTTTCGCCGGCGCGACGGCCCCGGGCTATCACGGCAGTGGCGGGGGTGGCGGCATTTATGGCTCTGTCGATCTGACGCCACAGCTTCGCGCCGGCGGGTCATTCGACTATCAGCGCGTATCGGCCGGTTTCGATGGCGGCAGCTCACAGGGCTACGATAGCTACACGTTCAAGGGCTATTCGACCTATCGTTGGCTGCAGAGTTTTGTGACCGGCTCGATCATGTATGATTATGTGCCAACGCGGTTCTTCGATGCCGCCACCGGCGGCACCGGCAATTTCAACAGCAACCTGTTTGATGCCGATATTTCGGTCGGCCACGTGTTCGCGCTGATCGATCCGCGGGGCGCGGGAAGTTACGCCATGGTGACCAAGGCACCGCCGCAATCATCCGTCATCCGAAACGGGCTGCTGCTCGAACTCAGCGGGCATGCCGGCTATGTGACCGGCACGAGCAACGGCTTCACCGAAAGCACTGGCTTTATCTGGGGCAACGGGAACCTTCAATACGGCGATCTCGGTATCAAGGCCAAATTGGAAGGCGTCATTCCCGCGAACGGCGTGATCTGGCTGCCCTATGTTGCGGGCACCGTGGATCAACTGGTCGGATATTCGAACACGCTGAACATTCCCACGCAAGCGGCGATCGCGGCGGACACTCTGACCTTCAATCAGGCCACGACGGTGTGGGGCGCCGAGATCGGAGTTGAGACACAAATCCGTCCCGGGTGGAAAATCGGCGCGAAGATATTCGATTCTGCAAGTTCGGATTTCAACATGGCGGGCGGGACCGGTTATGTGAAGGTACAGTTCTGAGGCTGAACATAAAGGCGGCGCGGATACTTTCGCCGGCGTTTGCGGTCATCCTGGCGTCCTGCGTCGGCAGCATGCCCGAGACCTTGTCTTCCGATCCCACGCCGGAAGACTACGCTGCGTTCGTCGGCCTCCGCGCGACGCTGGTGCCGGCCGGACAATACACGCTCGATGGCAGGACCGTCAGCTGCAAATCGATGCCGACGGTGCTCAACCCGCATCTCGATGATTACGCGTCGTCGTTCCCGAAGTTCATCGTCGTACGCCCGGACATGATGGCGAAGCCGCCCACAGCGGTGAAGCTCTGGATTTACTACCACGAGTGCGGCCACGAATTTATCGGCCCTGACGAAAGCAAGGCCGATTGCTATTCCGTCACCCAGGGTGTGAAGGAGGGCTGGCTTGGTCCCAGCGACCTGGACGACGTATGCAGCTTCATCAGGTCCGCTCAACAAGACGCTACCCACTTCGCCGGGCCGGATCGATGCGTTGCGATACGCTCTTGCTACGCGAAGACAACACATGTGCGCCGCTAGATAACGTATGCTTTGGCACATTTGAGACATGCCAGCATGTCCGCTCCTTGGTCGCTATCCGGGGCAAAGCGGACATCGAGAAAGCTGCGAGCTCCTTCAGGCGACGGCCTCGGAACTTCCCTATCCGCGGGCCGACTCCCTACCGCGTAGCGGTTTAGTGCAAAATCGGTCTTGCGACCTTCTCGAAGTTGTATAATCCGGCCCGCTTCGGTGTCCCTTTGTATAAGTTGATTTTGTACAAGAGCCAGAAACGGTAGGAATGCAGATTGTACAATTGGGTGCTCGAAAAATATTCTGAGGGCGGTGCGCCGCGCTGAGCACTGAATATTTGTACAATTGCAATCAGGAAGCCGTCCACAGGACTGGGTCCAAAAGAGAAAGGCCGCTTCGAATCGCAAGCTAAAGCTACGCATCTCGGTCACCAGCACGCCAATGGCTGCGCCGGGTAAGACCGCTGGTGCGATAAAAATCGGAAAAGGTCGCCAACCACGAATCACACCGCGTTGTCGCGCGAAAGCGCGCCCGATGACAGGCTCCGCAGCGTGAAGGACGCTGCACCGCGTCCGGGACACGATTGCGTTCCCGGGAACACGATTGTGTCCCGGATGCTGCGCAACGCGCGCCGCGCGTTTACACGCGTTCGGTAAAATCGCCTACCACCGATAGCGCACCACGCCCTTGCCGGCGTAGCTCGAGGTGACGTCGGAGAACTCGCCCTCGAAGGTGGCGGCCGCGGACCAGCCGTTGTTCCATTTCATTTCAACAGCCGCGGTGGTCAGCGCGGAGTCACGCGCCTGCGCGGCGCCGTTGACGACGAAGCTCGCACCCGGCAGTGCCTGGAAGGTGGCGGCGATCGAGCGGTCGGGATCGAAGTCATGCGCCCAGGCAAAGCGGGTGCGCAGCGTCAGGAGGCCGTCCTGCACCGCGAACGATCTGTCGGTGCGAACCCCCAGTTCGCTGCGGGCATCCGTCACATCCCTGGCGCCGTAGGCGAGCGCGAAGGTGGCCGCGCCCGACAGAACCCGTTCGGCATAGGACGGCAGGTCGAAGGTGGTGAACTGGCCCGCCGCATAGGGCGTGATGCCGACACCGCCGGTCCAGGGCGCCACGAACCGGTAGCCGCCTTCGACCCGGCCGGACCAGGCATTGGCATCGAACTCGGCGCGAAGCTGATCCACGCCGGCCGCGGTAACGGTGCGGTTGGTGGTGATGTCCTGCCAGCCATAGGCCAGCGCCGCCGTGATGTAGGCCGGCCCCTCGGTGTGGCGCAGATAGGCGCCGGCCTGGAACAGGTCGGAATGGCCGCTGCCGCTGTTGGCCACCGCGAAGTTGGTGCCGCCGCCGGCCAGCGCAAAGCCCGCGATCGTGTCCGGGGAGAACAGATAGTCGGCGCCGACCGCGGTGCCGTAGACGCTGCTGGTGGTATTGTTGGAGCCCGCCGCGGCATTGCCGTCGGTCGATTGCGAGCCGCCGAAACCCGCCGACCACACGCTCCAGCGCTGCACAAAGGACGCCGGCGGCGCCTTGGTGAACATCGCGAAGGCGTCGGTCTTTTTGCCCGCGGCATAGGCGCTGGCATCGCCTTCGTCCGCATAGCCCGAAGCGCCCGGTGACGAAGGCGCGCCGCCGCCGCGGTTCATGAAGGGGTCGGTCAACAGCCCCATGAACTGGTTCATGGCCTCGAACGTGGTCTGCTGCGAGCCGGTGCCCAATTCGCCGGAGGCCTGCGTCAGGCCGGCCGGCGTCAGCGCGCCATACACCATCGGGATGCCTCCCGTGGTGTTGAAGAAATTCGTCAGCGCGTTGCCGACAGCCTGCTGGTTGCGGTTGAGGCCGTTTGGAATGCCAAAGACGAGCTTCAGGTTGAGGTAGGCGTCGTTGGCGTCGTAGCTCAGGCTTTCCGTGAAGCCGGAAGGAAGTCCGAGCGATTGAAGGCCGCTGAAGCTGCCGCTGACGCCGCCCGCCGCGGTCAGGATGGTGTATTGCCTGGCGATATAGCTGCCCGATGCGAAGGACGCGCCGACGGTGCCATTCAGGGTCGCGGTGCCGCTGACATTGGTCGATGCGGCGGCCGTCGGCGTCACCATGACCAGATAGAGCGCACCGGACTGGAAGGCGAGGTTGCCGGTGATGGTCAGCATGCCGGTCGGGTTTGCCGCATTGCCGGGCGCCAGCGTGCCGCCGCTCATGATGGTGGTGGTCGCGGGATCGACGATGCCGGTGCCGCTCAGGGTGCCGCCGGAATTGACCGTCACGCCCGACGTACCGCCGATCGAGCCGTCCACTTCCAGCGTGCCGCCATTGATGGCGGTCGCACCGGAATAGGTGCTGTTGCCGGTCAGGATCTGAACGCCGGAGCCGGTCTTGGTCAGGGAGAGCGACAAGCCGCCAAGGGCGCCATCCCCCAGAGACCCGGCGAACGTGGCTGTCCCGGTCGGCAGCGCGATGGTGAGGGTCGCCACGCCGGCAGTCCCATTGACCAGGGTGCCAGAGCCGGACAGCGAGCGAATGGTGTTGCTGGAACCGTTCAACGCGAGCACGCCGTTGACGGTGAAATCCGAATTGGGGGAGAGCGCGGTCGTGGTAGCAGCGGAGAGGGCACCCGTGGAAGTGATGATGGTGGGAGCCGAATAGGTGTTGTCTCCGGAAAATGAGACCGCGCCGGCGCCCTGTGCCGCAGCCGTGATCGTGAGCGCTCCCGGCGGCGTAGCCCCGTCCGTGATGTTGCCCGAAAATACTAAAACGTGCGTCGACGCATCCATGGTGCCGCCGCCGCTGCCGAGCAGGATCGCATTGCCAAGGAAAACGTTTGCACCCGCCTGCAGCGTGCCCCCGGAAAATGTCAGTGCGCCCGACGTCGCGCCGAGATTGGCCGCCGCGGAAATCGAAAGCGTGCCCTGGCTGATGGTCCAGGGCGTGACCGCGGTGGTGGCGCCGGTCAGCGTCCAGGTCGAGGTGCCGGTTTTGACGAAGCTCGAAAAGCCCTGGTACTGGCCTGTGGAGCCGATCGCCGAAACATCGAAGCTGTCATTGGCGGCGCCGCCGAGCCGCAGCGTGCCGCTATTGGTCTGATCCACCACATTGCCGACCAGGCTGTAGCCGGCCTGCAACTCCAGCACATTCGCGCCGCCGGTGAAGGTGATGGCGTTGGCGCGGGTGAGGCCGTCGTTGGAAAGCCCGCCGCTGATCGTGCCGCTGTCGATGATGGTCAGGCCGGCGCCGGTGACGCCGACGCCACCGGAGCCGCCGGAACCGGGGACGGTGTTGTTGTTCGCGGTGCCGGCGGGGCCGCTGCCGGCGCTGCCATTGTTGCCGGGCGTCACCCCTGCGCCGCCACTGCCACCGGCTCCGGCCGTGAAACCGACGCCACCGGCCGCGCCGCCGCTGCCGCCGTTACCGCCATTGCCGCCGCCGACGCCGCCGGCGCCGCCGTTGCCGCCGTTGCCGTCGGCACCATCGCCGCCGCTGCCGCCGTTGCCGCCAGTGCCGGGGCCGGCACCGCCGGCGCCGCCCGCGCCGCCGTCGCCGTTGCCGGCTTGACCGCCGGCGCCGCCGTTGCCGCCGGTGCCGCCATTGCCGCCGGCGCCCGCGCCGCCATTGCCGCCGGCGCCGCCGTTGCCGGAGCCGCCCACGCCGCCGTTGCCGCCATTGCCGCCACTGCCGCCATTGATGCCGGTGGTGCCGGCGCCGCCGTTGCCGCCCGCGCCGCCGTTGCCGGCGCCGTTGGCGGCGCCCGCGCCGCCGGCTCCGCCGACGCCTCCTGTAATCGTGCCGGTGTTGATAAGGGTGCCGCCATTGGCGAAACTGACGCCGGCGCCGCCGGTGCCGCCGTTTCCGGCCAGGTTACCCGCCAGGCCGCCGTTGCCCCCGTTACCACCTGCGCCGCCGGGGCCGCCATTTCCGCCGCTGCCGCCGTTGCCGCCGCCACCGGCGGTGCCGCCGGTGCCACCGGCGCCGCCGGTCAACGTGCCGGCATTGGTGATCGTGGCCGTGCCGGTGACCTGCACGCCGGCGCCGCCGGTTCCTCCGGTGCCACCGTCACCCCCCTGGCCACCGTTGCCGCCATTGCCGCCGTTACTCCCCGCGGCAGCAGCCGAGAAGCCGGCACCGCCATCGCCACCATTGCCGCCGCTGCCACCGATGCCACCGATACCGCCGGTGAAGGTCTGGGCCCCGGTAATGCTGATGCTGCTGCCGGTTTGCGTGCCGCCGCCTCCGGTACCACCGATGTTGCCGGTGCCACCGGTGCCGCCGTCGCCGCCATCGGGCGTCCCACCCGTGCCGAGCACGCCACCCGTGCCCGGAGTGCCCGTCACGCCGGTGGATCCGGGCGTGCCATCGGCCAGCGCCGGAGCCATCGGCAGTGCCAGGCCTGCGATCAGCACGGCCAGCGCAGGCGATGCCAAACCCGACCAATGGCCCAATGCGGTGTGCCCCCGCCATCGCTTCGAATGCAGACGCACTATCTGGGACTCACCGAATTTCCAAATCGATCGCTGCTGTCTTTCGCATGGGGCCGGCTTGCGGCCAAGACCGCGGCAACGTATCGCGGCGAGATGTTGCAACTTCCGCTGAAGTGTGGCGTCGCCGCAACAGGCAGATCGCTCGATTGCAATTTGCAAGAAGCGCTGCCGACGCCAACGCAACCTGATGCTATCACGGCGGCAGGCTCAGCCTGATCACGCAAGGGACAACGCCGCACGTGAACGAACCGCCGCATGCCGATGATGTCGTCATCCGCCAGTACGAGCGATGGAGATACCCGGAGCCGATCGAAGACCTCGGCGGATGGATGCAGAACAACTGGGAATGGTTCGACCCGTCGCATGCGCACCCGGTTTTATGGCCCGATCGGGCGTATCGGCCCGGCCTCGACATCCTGATCGCGGGCTGCGGGACCAACCAGGCCGCCGTCTTTGCGTTTGCCAACCCGCTTGCCAAGGTCGTGGCCGTCGACGTCAGCCAGCCGTCACTGGACCATCTGCAGCACCTCAAGGAAAAATATCGGCTGACCAACCTTTCGATGCATCTGCTCGCGATCGAGGCGCTGCCGACCTTGCGGCAGGATTTCGATCTGATCGTCTCGACCGGCGTGCTGCATCATCTGGCGGATCCGCCGGCGGGCATCAAAGCCCTCGCCGATTGCCTGCGGCGCGACGGCGTTCTGGGCGTGATGCTCTACGCCAAGTACGGGCGGATCGGCGTCCAGCTGCTGCAGTCGATATTCCATGACCTGGGGCTCGGCCAGGACGAGGCATCCGTTCGAATGGTCAAGCAGACGATTGCGTTGCTGGGAGCGGACCATCCGCTGCAGGGCTACCTCAAGGTGGCGCGGGATTTGCCGTTCGATGCCGCGCTGGTGGATACGTTCCTGCACGGACGCGAGCGCAGCTACGATGTCGAAGACTGCCTCGGTCTCGTCGCCTCGGCTGGGCTGGCATTTCAGGGATGGCTGCTCAAGGCGCCGTATTACCCGCACGACTTTTCGGATCCGCCGAACGGCTTCCTTGCGGCCGTCGGCGCGCTGCCGGAGGCGCGGCAATGGTCCGCGATGGAGCGGATCAATACGTCGAACGCCTGCCACTTCTTCATGGCGTGCCACGCCGACCGGCCGAGGGAGCGTTATGCCATCGATTTCTCGAGTGCTGCCTCCCTCGACTATGTGCCGGCGATGCGGATGCGGTGCGGCATGCTGGGTACGGAAATTTTCCGGCCGGGCTGGCGCATGCCGCTCAACCCGGAGCAGTTGCCCTTCGTCCTGAACGTCGACGGCCGCCGCAGCATTCGCGACATTGCCGCGTGCATCGCGCGAGGCGGAAATTCACCGCAGCTCGGCGCCGCCGGTCCGGAAACATTCGCCCGCAAGCTGTTCCAGTCGCTGTGGCGCCTCGATTTTGTTTCGATGGCCTTGAATGCGGGCGCAGATCGCTAGAGCAGGATATGCTCGAGGTCAGCGCGCAGCGGCGCTCGTCTTCTCCCCTCGCCGCAAGGGCTGGGCCATCGGATATGGAATCTTCTGCACTTTCCGAGCGCGAAACTTTCCGATCTCGATGCGGGCCTTTGCATCCCGCGACAGCCTGATGCCTGGCATTTTCCAGGCGCCGACCGGCCGTCTCATCACGCACCAAGCGGCGCCGCCTGCTCCGCCGGCGCTTCCCCGGCATCGGGATCGCCGGGCGCGGTCGCCCAGGCCAGTTCGACCAGGGTCACGATGCGCCGGCCGGCGCCGTCGAGCTGGCAGACGATCAGGCCCTGTTCCTCGATGTAGGCCAGAAGGCGCCGCGCGCGGCGCAGCGAGTGCGAGCCATAGGCCCGCGCGATCGCGGCATCGCCCGGGCAGGGCCGGCCTTCCCGGGCGGCGCGGGCCAGCATCATGAACACGCCCTGCATGTCCTCGGGCAGCACGGAGGCGCGCAGCGCGACATCCTGCCAGGAATCGTCGTTGGTCATGTCGGCGTCGAGGCCGGCGCGGGCATGGGTCAGCATGCGGCGGAAGGCGTTGAGGTCCGGCACCGCCGCGCCCAGCCCCTCGATCCGGCAGCGCACCACGAATTCCTGGTAGAGCACGCCGATGACGCGGAAGCCCGCGTCGGGCTCGGCCATCAGGGCGCGCAGGATGCGGTCGATGCGCCGGCGCCGCTCGGCGAGCTGTTCGGGGTTCGCAGGCGCTTCGGCTTGGTCGGGCGCGGCCTGCAATGCGGCGGACTTCGCCAGCATCAGCGCGCCGAGCAGGTCGGGCGAGGACGGCGGGCGGCGCGGGGCGCGGATGTTTTCCGGCGGCGGGGCGGCGAGGATGGTGGCGCGGACGTCCTGCAGGGTCGCCTCGGGCAGCGGCAGCAGCCGGGGGATCGCATTGCGCGGCTGGGTCTCGGTCGGGCCGATGCGCAGCTGCAGCGGGCGGCGCGACAGCGCCGGGCCCAGCGCCATGAACTGGCCGCGCTGCAGGTCGCGGAAGGCGTCGGCCTGGCGCCGCTCCATGCCGAGCAGGTCGGCGGCGCGCGCCATGTCGATGTCGAGGAAGGTGCGGCCCATCAGGAAATTGGAAGCCTCGGCGGCGACGTTCTTGGCGAGCTTGGCCAGCCGCTGGGTGGCGATCACGCCGGCCAGCCCGCGCTTGCGGCCGCGGCACATCAGGTCGGTCATGGCGCCGAGCGAGAGTTTTCGGGCCTCGTCGGAGACGTCGCCGGCGACGGCGGGCGCGAACAGCTGCGCCTCGTCCACCACCACCAGCATCGGGTACCAGTGGTCGCGGCCGGCCTCGAACAGGCCGGAGAGAAAGGCCGCGGCGCGCCGCATCTGGTTCTCGGCGTCTAGCTCCTCGAGATTGAGCACGGTGGAGACGCGGTGGATGCGCGCGCGCTCGCCGGCGGCCTGCAGGCCGCGCTCGCTGTGGTCGCCGGCATCGATCACGAGATGGCCGAAGCGCTCGGCCAGCGCCACGAAGTCGCCCTCGGGGTCGATCACGGTCTGCTGCACCCAGGGCGCGCTCTGTTCCAGGAGCCGCCGCAGCAAATGCGATTTGCCGGAGCCCGAATTGCCCTGCACCAGCAGCCGCGTCGCCAGCAGTTCCTCGAGGTCGAGGGCCGCCGCGGCGCCCGCCGCGGTGTGCCCCATCTCGATCGCAACGGTCATGCCCCGACTCGACGTTTTTTCATGGGCAGGGCTTATCAATCCCGGCGCAGCGCGTCGAGCGCGCGATGCCGGAAAACGGCCCGTCGCCGCCCATGACTGTGCCCTCTCCCCCTCGCGGGAGAGGGCTCAACAAAGCCGGCAGGAGACACGGTTCGGGTGAGGGGGCGAGGCAGAACGCGCCCCCTCACCCGGCGAGGTTTGTTGCAGGCATCTCGCAGGCCCTCTCCCGCGGGGGAAGAGGGCACAGCCACGCGCGCCGCGCGGGAGAGGTGCTTCGCGGCGACGCCGCGATCAGGTGTCGATCTGCTTTTCGTAGGCGGCGACGATCAGTTCGGACTGGGCGATCTGCGCCTTGAGATGCTCGATCTCGGAGCGGGTTTCGGGAAACACCTCGCCGCCGGCGGTATTGCCGGCCTCCAGTTCCGCGAGCAGAGCGCGGTTTTCCGCGATCTGCGCCCGGTGCCATTCGATCTCGCTGTCGTCGCTCATCGAGGCTCCTGCTCCCAAAACGTCGAGAAAACCGCGCGGTGCGATGGCGCGGCCGCGGGCGACTGCCCCGTGCCGGGACAATCCGCCGGCGCGACCCGCGTTCCGGCATCACAATTTGTTCTGACACAAAATCACAATGACCCTGACGCAAAGGCCAGACACAAGGTCGGGCATCAGGAGGCCTCCGATGAGCGACCATGGCTGCGCGAAAATGGAAATGTACTGCCTGGAGCGGGCGCGGCTGGAGCCGCGCGCCCGCGGCAGGTGGATCGCGCAGGCCGAGCGCTGGCACGAGCTGGCGCGGGCCCGCCGGGCCTGGCGGCTCCCGAACGGGCCGCTGCAGCAGGCCATGGTCGCGGATCCCGAGGCAGCGCCGCGGCGCCAGCAGGGCTAGCCTGCTCCGCTCCCCCTCTTGCTCGAGCCCATCGCCCGCGGCACCCCCACCCCCGACCCCTCCCCGCAAGGGGGAGGGGAGAGGAAGAGCCGCGTGTCGCAGCCTATTTTGACGAAACAACGTTGGCTGACATTGCAGGAAACGATCCCTGCGTTTTTGCTGCGGCGCTGCTTCTCCCCTCCCCCTTGCGGGGAGGGGTCGGGGGTGCGGGTCAACGGGCACTGAGTCTCATTTCCTCCGCCATCGCACCAATCGCGATCTTCGACCTGCTGGTTGCGCGCGCATCCGCGCGCAAAAATATGTCGTTGGCGGTTGCGATCAAACTCGAG
>Ga0302157_10000846_pt1 | contig 39224 bp, 32 predicted proteins | sample I_Bog_N3_3_FD_193502 | JGI IMG/M metagenome (GOLD analysis project Ga0302157, IMG submission 193502) | Peat permafrost microbial communities from Stordalen Mire near Abisko, Sweden - I_Bog_N3_3 | ecosystem: Environmental > Terrestrial > Soil > Wetlands > Peat | place: Sweden: Abisko, Stordalen...
ATGGCGAGTTCTGTGGTGCCCGGGGCCGGGCTCGAACCGACACTTCCTTGCGGAAATCGGATTTTAAGTCCGAAGCGTCTACCATTCCGCCACCCGGGCATCTTGCTCGGGGGAAATCTCTGGGAATCCACCGCCCGAAGGCGAGCCTTTGTCGCCATCCCGGGCGACCTGGCCCAATCGGCACCGCCGTGGGGCCGAGCGGCGGACATCACTTCCCGGGCTGCTGCGGCACGGCCTCTTCGACATGCTTCCTCAGGAAGACGGCCCTATAGATGCTCCGAGGAACCGAGCCCATCACCGTGCCGCCTCCCCCCATGTTGGACTGGGCGTTAAGGCTGCCCATGCTTGCGGCTGGCGCCCTCCCTCCCACGGAAACCTGATAGCCTCCGCTATTGTTCTGGTTGTTCAGGTTGGGTGTCGCCTGGTCCATCGCCACGACCTGGTTCGAGAAACCCTCCGGAGTGATGCTCGAGAGCACCAGGTCGGCCTGCACCGCGTCGGCCTGGGCGTGCAGGATCGGCACGTAATCGTCCGTGTCGGCCGTGAACTTCGCGTAGCCTATGACCGTGTACCCGCGCAGCTGGGCCCTCTGGGCCTCGTCCGCAAGGTCGCCTGCGTCGACCCGAATGTACTCCACGGGCCCCGCGTGGGGGAGCAACGAGCGCTCTGCTCCCGCGGGCAGCTCGTTCCGGTATTTCTGGGCGTAGTAGTTGCTCTGGCAACCGCCTAGCAAGGCTAGTCCGAGCACTGCAATGGTGAAACGCTTCATGGGGTTGTGGATTGTCCGCTGGGCCGCCTCCGAGACCCTAGCCGGAGAACGGCTCGCTGCAACTGCAGGTTTGGATTCGCAGCCTGTAAAAGGACCCCGAACACCGGCCATTAGAGGCCGCGGTGGCGCAACGGGGGCCACCGGCAAAAGTCGGGTGAACCCGGAAATTAGGCTTCCCAACGACCGCTGCGCGGGGCGAACCTTCGGGAACCATGACATCCCCGTTCCCGAAGACCTGCGCCTCCCTGACCCTGGCTCTTGGATTAGCGACCACGGCCTACCCCTGGGCCTCCGAGGGCCACCACGCCATGGCCCTCGCGGCGACCCCGAATCTCTCGGAGACGGCGCGCGCGCAAGTGGTCAAGATCCTCGGCAGCGACGACCTCTCCTCGATCGCGGTATGGATGGATGATGTCAGGAGCGCGGCGTACCATTCCGGGCCGCTGGGAAGCGACCCGGAGGCGCTCCGCTTCAACGCCCTCTTCCCGCACAACGGCGAATGGCACTACGTCGACCTGCCGCTCGGCGTGAAGGCCTACGAGCTGAACGGCGACTACGAGCGCGACGACGACGTCGTGCACGAGCTTGAGGCCGCGATCAACGTCCTCGAGGGGACGGGCGACAAGCGGATCTCCCCGCGCGAGGCGCTCTGCATGGTCGTGCACTTCGTCGGCGACCTCCACCAGCCGCTCCATGTCGGAAACGGCGTCTTCGCCACGGCTGCCGACGGCACGGCCAGGCTCGTCGAGGATCCCGTGGCCGCGAAGGGCCTGCCCAATGACAAGGGCGGCAACGCGGATTTCTTCGGCCCGGGCAGGTACGACGAGCTCCACGGCTACTGGGACTTCGAACTCGTGGAGAAAATAGCCGGATCCAAGGACCCGGAAGCCGTCGCCGCCGTGATCGGGAAAAAGGTGTCCGCCGAGGGTGCCTCATGGAAGAGCGCGGGAGACTACCACCACTGGCCGGAGGGCTGGGCGACCGAAAGCCTCGCCGCCGCGCGCACCGCATTTGCCGGCATCACCTACGGGGCCCTGACTGCCGACGGGAAGGGTGGGATAAAGCGGATCGCAATCACGCTTCCCCCTCACTATGATGATACTTGCGTTCCGCTAGCGACCGAGCGCCTCGCCAAGTCCGCCTACCATCTGGCCGAGCTACTAAACGCGATTCACTGGGCTGATTGAATCGGCGGAGGGGGACAAAAGACTCGCTCACGCTGGGGGTCTCTTGGCAGGCTTGGGCAGGCAGTTTCAACCCCCTACCCGTCACTATGAAGTCACCCAAAGCCTGGCAACTGGGCGCAGCCGGAGTACTGGCAGCCACCCTCATCCCGTCGGTTCGCGCAAGCGAGTCCGACATCAAGATACCCGACCTGAACGCGGTTTCGTTCATGGGAGGCGCCCTCAGCGGATCCGCCGTCCTTTTGATCGGCCTCGTCGTCTGCCTTGGCGGCATGGTCTTCGGCTGGATACAGTACATCCAGACCAGGAACCTGCCCGTCCACAAGTCGATGTCGGTCGTGTCCAATATCATCTGGGAGACGTGCAAGACGTATCTGGGGCAGCAGGGAAAATTCCTCGCGGTGCTGTGGGTGCTGATCGCAGCCTGCATGACGTACTACTTCGGGGTGCTCTCCCAGCAGTCCGTGGGGCACGTGGTGGTGATCCTCCTCGCCTCGATCCTCGGCATCCTGGGCAGCTACGGCGTGGCCTGGTTCGGCATCCGCATCAACACGGTCGCCAACTCCCGCGCCGCGTTCTCCGCCCTGAAGGGCAATCCCCTGGCAACCCTCCTCATCCCCCTTAAGTCGGGGATGAGCGTCGGCCTCCTCCTGGTCGCCATCGAGCTCTTCTTCATGATCTGCATCCTGAAGTTCATCCCGCCGGAGCTGGCGGGCCCGTGCTTCATCGGCTTTGCGATCGGCGAGTCCCTGGGAGCCTCGGCGCTGCGCATCTGCGGCGGCATCTTCACCAAGATCGCCGACATCGGCGCAGACCTGATGAAGATCGTCTTCAACATGCCCGAGGACGACCCCCGCAACCCGGGCGTGATCGCCGACTGCACCGGCGACAACGCGGGCGACTCCGTCGGGCCCACGGCCGACGGCTTCGAGACCTACGGCGTCACGGGCGTGGCCTTGATCGCGTTCCTGGCCCTGGCGCTCGTCTCCAACCCCTCCCTCTGCGGCACGCTGATCGTCTGGCTCTTCGCGATGCGCATCCTGATGCTCATCACCTCGCTCCTGAGCTATTTCATCAACGGGGCGATCGCCCAGGCACTCTACGGGGACAAGAAGGACTTTAACCTCGAGCAGCCGCTCACGAACCTGGTCTGGATCACCTCGATCGTGTCGATCGGGGTCACCTACGCCTCCACCTACGTGCTCCTCGCCAAGCAGGAGGGTTGCCCCGAGGGCCTCTGGTGGGTCCTCGCGAGCATCATCTCCTTCGGGACGATCGCCGGCGCCCTGATCCCCGAGTTCACCAAGATCTTCACATCGACGGAGAGCCGCCACGTGAAGGAGGTCGTGACCTCCTCCAAGCAGGGCGGCGCGTCGCTCAACATCCTCTCCGGCTTCGTGACGGGCAACTTCTCGGCCTTCTGGACCGGGCTGGTGATCCTCTCCCTCATGTTCGGCGCCTACCTGATCTCCGGCAGCCCCGCCCTCCAGGCGATCATGCCGGAGGAGTTCAAGTTTGCCGCGCCGATCTTCGCGTTCGGCCTGGTCGCCTTCGGCTTCCTCGGCATGGGCCCGGTCACGATCGCGGTCGACAGCTTCGGCCCGGTGACCGACAACGCGCAGAGCGTCTACGAGCTCTCCCAGATCGAGTCCAACAAGGGTTCGGCCGCCGAGATCGAGAAGGAGTTCGGCTTCAAGCCCGACTTCGAGAACGCCAAGCACCAGCTCGAGAAGGGCGACGGCGCGGGCAACACGTTCAAGGCGACGGCCAAGCCCGTGTTGATCGGCACCGCCGTCGTGGGCGCCACGACCATGGTCTTCGGCATCATCATGCTCCTGAAGCGCCTCCACCCCGACACGATCGAGCGCCTCTCCCTCGTCCACCCCGAGGCCATGATGGGGCTCCTGATGGGCGGCGCCGTGATCTACTGGTTCACGGGTGCCAGCACCCAGGCGGTCGTCACCGGCTCCTACCGGGCCGTCGTCTACATCAAAGAGAACATGAAGCTCGACTCGACGACCGCGTCGGTCGCGGCCTCCAAGGAGGTCGTCAAGATCTGCACGCAGTACGCCCAGAAGGGGATGGTCAACATCTTCATCGTCGTGTTCTGCTTCGCGCTCTCGCTCGCGTTCTTCGACCCGTACTTCTTCATCGGCTACCTGGTCGGCATCGCCTTCTTCGGCCTCTTCCAGGCCATCTTCATGGCCAACGCAGGCGGCGCCTGGGACAATGCCAAGAAGATCGTCGAGGTGGAGCTCAAGCAGAAGGGCACCCCCCTGCACGCCGCGACGGTCGTGGGCGACACGGTCGGCGACCCGTTCAAGGACACGAGCTCGGTGTCGCTGAACCCCGTCATCAAGTTCACCACCCTCTTCGGCCTCCTGGCGGTCGAGATCGCGGTCAAGATGGAGCCGGTCCTAAAGCACGCCCTGGGAGCGGCGATCTTCGTCGTGGCCCTGGTCTTCGTGTACCGCAGCTTCTACTCGATGCGGATCCCCGCGGACTGAGGCTCCGCCGGAGCGGCCTCGGCGGACACCGTGCACTGAACCTGCACGGTGCCCGGCTGGACCTTGCCGAAGATCGTCGTCAGGCCGGCCGTGGACGCATCGCGCCCGCGGGTGGCCTCGACGATCAGGCCCGGCACAATGTTGTCGGTCGGGTCGAACAGGCGCCAGGCGCCCCCCAAGTAGGCCTCGATGCAGGCGTGGAAGTTCATGGGCTCGAGCCCGACGGCATAGCCGCCCACGTAGCGGGCGGGGATCGAGAGCGCCCGGCAGAAGGCGATCGCCAGGTGCGTATAGTCGCGGCACACGCCCTTGCGGGTCTGCCAGACATCCCAGGCCGAGGTCCTCCCATCGGTGGAGCCGGGCAGGTACTCGATGTTCTCGCCCACCCACTTGCAGATCGAGCGCACCTGCTCGGCCCGGTCGTCCACCTTGCCGAACAGGTCCCAGGCAACCGGGGCGAAGCGGTCGCTCTCGCAGTACCGGCTCGGGAGCGTGTAGGTGAGGATGCTGAGCGGCAGCCGGCCCGGCCGGTCCGCGGGAACGCTTGCCGGCATCTCGGGCCGCTCGACATCGACGAGCGCCGAATAGGCCAGCTCAAGGGGACCGGCGGGAACCTCCATGCGGAGCACGCGCTCCCCCTTCGAGGTGGACGCGATCTCCGTCGCAATGTCGGGGGTGCACCGGATGGTCTCTGAGAGGACGCGCTGCTCGGGACCCGTGTTTATGAGGACGTTGAAGGTGAATGAGGCGCTGGGCGCTACGACCTGGTATCGCAGCACGCAGCCGGCGGAAATCTTCATCTGGGCGCAATGTGGGCAATAGGGCGCCCCACGGCAACCCGCGATTGAGCTTCCGGGTCGGGCCCAGAGTGCTTGCCGCATACTTCCCAACATTCTCACCTTTATCAGGTTAGGACCGGCGCAACCAGCATGGGGACCCGGTCGATCGTTTTGTATTCAAAATCGGCCCCGGCGCTGTCTGCATCGGCAAATGATCGGCTCAACCCCCGAGAAGGCCCGGATGCGGCTGGAGATGTTCGCCCTGTCGTTCGCGGCCCTTTTCCTGGAGATGATGGTGATCCGGTGGGTGCCCTCCGTCGTGCACCTGGTCGCGTACTATGCTAACCTCATGCTCCTTAGCTCGTTCCTTGGCCTCGGCGCGGGGGCCATGGCCAGCGGCAGGCGTTGGAACCTTTTCGGCTGGTTCCCGGTGTTCCTGGCCTGCCAGATGGCCACCCTCCTCCTCTGCCGCAACGCCGTGCTCGGGAGCACCGCGAACGAGGCGCGCTTCTTCCAGCTGGCCCCCTCCACGTTCAACGGATTCGTGCTCGTCTCGGTCTTTGCGGTCAACGCGCTCATGTTTGTTCCCCTGGGCCAGCGGATGGGCGTCCTGTTCAACGCCCTCCCGCGCCTCTCGGCCTATTCGTGGGACCTGGCGGGCGGCCTAGTGGGGACCCTCTGCTTCGGACTGTTCTCGCTGCGCCTGTTCTCGCCCGTCCTCGGGATGGCGGTCGTGATGCTGGTGTACCTGGCGATCTGCGGGCGGAGGCGGTGGCTTCTCGCGATCCCCGCCTTTGCGGCCGTCCTGGCCGCCGTCGTCCATGGCGGCAACCCGCACGCCATCTGGTCCCCCTACTACTACATCACGGTGACATCCTATGATGACGGGGCGATCGTCGCATCCGGACCGCCCGCGGACCTGCGCACGATGCGCAACCCCCCGCTCTACAATGTCAACGTGAACCAGTTCGGGTACCACCAGGACCTGGCCCTTGACCCGGCGCGCTACGACCCCGGATCCGCCAAGGCCCGCGCCCTCGCGGACTACCTGCCCCAGTACAACCTCCCCTACGCGCTCGGGGCCGCGAGGGACAGGGTGCTCGTGGTGGGGGCGGGCGGGGGGACCGACGTGCAGGCCTCCCTCCTGGCCGGAGCCCGCCACGTGGACGCCGTCGAGATCGACCCGGCGATCGTCGGCATCTCCCGGAAGTTCAACGCCGGGGCACCCTATGACGACCCTCGGGTGCGGGTGCACATCGGCGACGCGCGCCCCTTCCTTGCCCAGGCGGAACCGGGCTACGACCTCGTCGCCTTTGGGTACCTGGACTCGCAGGCCCTGTTCAGCAGCATGAACAACGTCCGGCTCGACGGGTACGTCTACACGGTCGAGAGCATCCGGTCGGCCTACCGGCTCCTGAACGACCACGGGATGCTCAACCTCTCGTTTGCCCTCGGCAGGCGGTGGCTCGGGCCCAAGCTCTACCAGCTGGTCGCCGCGGCCACGGGACGGACACCCGTCGTCTACCTGGCCGACGTCGGGGTCGGGATGGACCTTTGCGTCACGAAGGACGGCCGCCCCCTCCCCGCCGTTGCCGGACCGATGCACCAGGTTTCCTACGCCGGCACGCAGGCGCTTGACCTGCCGACCGACGACTGGCCCTTCCTGTACCTCTCGCAAAGGACGATACCCAAGGACTACCTGGTCGCGATCGCCTGCCTGCTTTCCTTCTCCGTCGCCGGTGTCGCGCTGCTGCGGCGCGGCTCGTTCGGGCTCAACGACGTCCATTTCGGGCTGCTCGGGATGGGCTTCCTCATGCTGGAGACCAAGAGCATCAGCGACACCACCCTCTTCTTCGGCGCAACGTGGTTTGTCACGATGGTGGTCGTGGTGGGCGTCCTCCTGATGGTGATCGCGGCAAACCTGCTGGCCGAGCGGCTGCGCGGGTTTTCCCCCTGGCTGTACGCGCCCCTCTTCGCGGCCCTCCTGCTGCTGCTGGTGGTGCCGCGAGAGGCCGTGCTCGGGTTCAGCTTCCAGGGGCGGATGCTCTGGACGCTCCTGGTCGTGCCGCTTCCCGTATTCTTCGCGGGCATCATCTTTTCGACCTCGTTCCGCGAGTCCGACTCCCCCTCGGCCCTCTTCGGGGCAAACCTGATCGGCGCGATGCTCGGCGGCTTCTGCGAATACCTGAGCATGGTCATCGGCAACCATCGCCTGTCCCTGCTCGTGGCGGCGGCCTACCTCGGGAGCCTGCTCGCGGCCATGGCCGCCAGGGGCCGCGGCCGGGCGGCCTGAGAGGCGCCTAGCCGCGGATGTCGCGCTCGTTCGTCTCGGGCAGGACGATGCACCCGATGACGAACGAGGCTGCGGCAACCCCGATCGGGAACCAAAGACCCGCGTAGATGTCGCCGGTGAAGACCACGATCGACGCCGCGATCAGCGGGAGAAAACCCCCGAACCATCCGTTGCCAATGTGGTAGGGCAGCGACATCGAGGTGTAGCGGATCCGTGTCGGGAAAAGCTCGACCAGGAACGCCGCGATCGGACCGTAGACCATCGCCACGTAGGAGAGGAGGATGATCAGGAGCGTCACGACCCGAGGCTTGTTCACGAACGCCGGGTCGGCGCTCTTGGGGTAGCCCGCCGGGGCGAGCGCCGCCTCGTAGGCCTTCGCGTCGAAGCCGTTCACCTGGGTGCCGCCGACCGAAATCGCGACCTCGTAGCCCGAGCCCTGGAGCGGCGCGAGCGTGAACGGTATGCCCCGGCTGTTGAGGAAATTGCGGGCCTTGTCGGTCTCGGTCCTCGGCTTGGCGGGAAGCACGATCTTCTTCGCGGCGTCGACCAGCGCCTCGACCGCAAGGGCGCCGCTCCCGCGGTACTCGGCCGTCGACACCACGACCGGCGCGCGCTCCATCGCGTTTGCGAGCGCGGGGTTGGCGGCCCGCGTCAGGTTCCTGAAGATTGGCTGGTACGTGAGGACGGCCAGCAGCATGCCCGTCATGATGATCTTCTTCCTTCCGATCACGTCGGAGAGCTTGCCGAAGCTGACCAGGAGGACGGCGCCCACGACCAGCGAGATCGCGATCAGGTAGTAGGTCGTCACGTAGTCGACCTTCAGCGTCGTGCTCAGGAAATAGAGGGCGTAGAACTGGCCCGCGTACCAGACGACGCCCTGGCCGGCCGTCGCGCCGAAGAGGGCCTTCAGGACCACCTTGCCGTTGTCCCACCGGGCGAAGCTCTCCGTGAGCGGCGCCTTCGATCCCTTGCCCTGGGCCTTCATCTCGGCAAAGACCGGCGACTCCTCGAGCTTGAGGCGGATATAGACCGAGACCGCCAGGAGAAGGAACGACAGCAGGAACGGCACCCTCCAGCCCCACGCAGCGAACTGCTCGGGGCTCATGTACTTGCGCAGGACGCCGATGACCACGAGCGCCAGGAAGAGGCCGAGCGTCGCGGTGGTCTGGATCCACCCGGTGTAGAGTCCCCGCTTTCCCTCCGGGGCGTGCTCGGCCACGTAGATCGCGGCGCCTCCATACTCGCCACCGAGGGCGAGCCCCTGGGCGAGCCTGAGGAACACCAGGATGATCGGCGCCGCGAAGCCGATGTTGGCGAAGGTGGGAAGGAGCCCCACAAGGGCCGTCGACAGGCCCATCACGACGATCGTGATCAGGAACGTGTACTTGCGGCCGGCGAGGTCTCCGAGCCTGCCGAACACCAGGGCGCCGAAGGGGCGCACCGAGAACCCGACGCCGAAGAGGGCCAGGCTCGAGAGGTATCCCGCGGTCTCGTTGTCTGCCGGAAAGAACAGCTTTCCGAAAAAGGCCGCGAGGGTCCCGTAGATGTAGAAGTCGTACCACTCGAACACGGTCCCGAGCGACGACGCAATGATGACGAGCTTGTGCTTGCGATCCAACGCAGCTTCTTCGGCCATGGGGTATAGGGAGGGGGTATTGGGGCTAACCGGGGCGCCAGAGGCAACAAAACGAAGCCCGCGGACGCAAGCCTCCGCAATCAGGCCGGCGCGAAGGCCGATACGGTCTCGCGCTTGAGCTCCCGCATCATGAGGGCCGAGATGGCGTCGGCCGGCCGGCGTCCCTTGAAGAGGATGGCGTTCGTCTGGCCTAGGATCGGGGCGTCGATCCCCCGGTCCGCGCACAGTCCGGCAAAGGAGCGGGTTGTCTCGTAGCCCTCGACGACCGTCCTTCGGCCCGCCAGGAGCTCGGGGATGCCCTTGCCCTCCCCGATCCGGTGCCCGAATTCCCGGTTGCGGCTCCACGGCCCGTGGCTCGTGGCCACCAGGTCCCCGAACCCGCTCAGCCCATAGAACGTCTCCGGCCGGGCCCCGAGCGCCCCGCCCACCTTGACCATCTCCGCCACCGCCCGGGTGAGGAGCGCCGCCTTGGCGTTGTCCCCGAGGCCGAGCCCCTCGCAGCAGCCCGCGGCGATCGCATAGACGTTCTTCAGGCTGCCGCCGAACTCCACGCCCGCCAGGTCGTCGGTCGTGTAGATCCTGAGCGTCGGCCCGCTGATCGAAGCCTGCACGTCATAGGCCGCCGCGGCGTCCCCCTTGGTTGCCAGCACCATCGCGGCAGGCAGGCCGCGGGCCACTTCCGCGGCGTTCGTCGGCCCCGACAGGGCCCCCACGACGACGCCCGGCAGCTCCTCGGACACGACCTGGGAGGGGCGCATGTGGCTCCCGAGCTCCAGTCCCTTTGCCAGGCTCACCACGAGGCGCGGGCCAGGGCCGGTTCCCAGAGCCTCGCCAATGTGCTTGGAGGTGATCCGGAGCGTCTGGGCGGGGCAGGCCAGGAGGATCACGTCCGCCCCGCGCAGGCCCTCGGCCAGGTCCGAGGTCACCCGGATCGATCCCGGCAGCATCCTGCCCGGCAGGTACTCGCGGTTCTCCCGGCTCGAGGAGATGAGCGCCGCCTGCTCCGGCCGCCGCGGCACCAAGGCGACGCCCCGCCCACCCCGGTCAAGGTGCAGCGCAAACGCCGTGCCCCAGGCTCCGGCCCCGACGACGCAGAACTTCATGGGGCCCTTCTAACCCCGGCCACCCCCGCCTGCTACTTCAAAAATGCGGGAATCTTCTCGTTGGCGATCTGCTGCTCGAAGGTCTCGCGGGCCGTCACCTGCTCGAAGGCGCTTCCCTTGACGAGCACCTCGGCAGGGATGGGTCGGGCGTTGTAGCGGCTCGCCATCACGTGGCCGTAGGCCCCGGCACTCATGAGCGCAAGGTATTCGCCCTCGCCCACCTCCTGGATCTGGCGGTCCTTGGCAAAGCAGTCCGTGCTCTCGCAGATGGGGCCCACGACATCCGCCACAAGGGCCCGGCGGGTGGTATCCCGCCGCAGCGGCACCACCTCGTGGAACGAGTCGTACATGGCCGGGCGCACCAGGTCGTTCATGGCGGCGTCCACGATCAGGAAGTTCTTGCCCTGCCCGCGCTTCAGGTACTCGACCCGCGTCAAGAGGACGCCCGCGTTGGCCACCATGGAGCGGCCGGGTTCGAGGAGGACCTTTAGCCCGAGCTTGCCCAGCGTCGGCGCCAGCGCGGCGCCGTAGACCTCGGGGGTCAGCGGGCGCTTGGCCTCGGGTATCGTCTCCCACCAGGAGAAGGGTCCGCTTGCCAGGGCGTCCCGGTAGACGACGCCTATGCCGCCGCCGATCGAGATGTAGGAGATCCCGTACTTCTCCCTGAGCTCCGCGGCGAGCGGCGCGAGCTTCTCAAGGGTCTCCACGAACGGACCCACCTCGGTGATCTGGGAGCCGATGTGCGACTGGATCCCCCGGATTGTGATGTTCGGGTACTTGGAGGCGGCCTCATAGGCAGCCGCCGCCTGCTTCAGCGGGATGCCAAACTTGTTGGCGCTCGTCCCCGTCGTGATCTTCGCGTGGGTGTGGGCGTCCACGTCGGGGTTCACGCGGATCGAGATCGCCGCCTTCATGCCCAGCTTGCCCGCGACGTGGTTGATCCGCGCAAGCTCGGGCTCGCTCTCGACATGGAACGCATAGATCCCCGCCTCCAGCGCCAGGCGGATCTCGGTCTCGGTCTTCCCGACGCCGGCAAAGACGCTCTCCTTGACGCTCGCGCCCGCAGCCAGGACACGGCGCATCTCCCCGGCGCTCGCAAAATCGAACGAGGACCCCAGGTTTCCCAAGTGTCTGATAACAGCTAGGTTGGAATTCGCCTTGACCGCATAGCAGACCCGCACGTCGAGCCCCTTCATGCTCCCGGCGATCCGGGTGTAGTTGTCCTCGATCGTCGCCGCGCTGTAGACGTAGGTCGGCGTGCCGTAGAGCCTCGCGACTTCCGCGAGATCTACGGATTCACAGTGAAGATTTTGGCCGGCGTACCGAAAGTGATGCATGTTTGGGTCTGGTTGCGGACTGGTAAAAATCCGTGAAAGCCAGACATTAGCGAGTTTCCCCTTGAAAAAACCACCTCAAAATACCGATAGTCGACGCTGAAGTCCAATGCAGTTCCTGCTGAAGAATCTTTTCCACAGACCGGCCATCCGCTTCGGAATGGCGCAGGGAAACCGTGGAAAATTCAGGGACCCCCGGTTCGTGAGCTTCATCTCCCAGAGCAACCGGAAGACGCTCAACACGGATTTCCAGGACGCCGTGCTCCGTGGCCGCAAGCTCTTCAGGTTCGCGCTTGTGGCGGCCCTGGTGGGCGGGGGCGCCTGGGTGCTCCTCGAGAGCGCTCACGCGCTATCGATGTTCTAGGTCTCAGGCAGCCCGGCCCTGCAGCGCGGCCACCTGGCCGGCGGCGCGGAACGGCACGATCTCCGCGGAAACCCGCAGGGGCTCGATCGTCCGCCCGTAGTCAGCCGCGAGGATCGCGAATATGCCCGTTACCGTGAAGGCGGCTGCGGCCGCCGCGGCCGTGAAGGGAAACAGGACGATTGCGCCGAGGGATGCCAGGAAGGCTTTGATGGGAAGGAGGTTGGATTTCATGATGATGTGGTGTTTCCAAGAGAACACCGCCACCCCTGAAAAGTTGCTGAAGATTTCGAGGGCCTGCCGGGCAATCCGGAGCACTCAGGTGCCAGCCGCCGCCTTGGGGCAGCCGCCGACGCGGGTTCCCGAAGGGCAAAAAAGAAGACCCCGGGCCGCGCAAGACGCGCCGGCACGGGGGTTACCCTGCGGAGGCGCCGGTTTAGGCGGCTTGCTCCCCGGAATAATGGCTGGCGGCCCCGGCAAAGGGCACCACCTGCGCGTTGACCCGCAGGGGTTCGATAGTGCGTCCGTAGTCGGCGACGATGATCGCGAAGACCCCGGTCACGGTGAAGGTGGCTGCGGCCGCCACGGCGGTGAAGGGAAACAGGGCGATTGCGCCGAGGGAAGCGAGGAAGGCCTTGAGGGGAAGATTGTCGGTATTCATTTTCTTTGGATTGGTTACCAAGAAAACACCGGCCCGCCCGCAAAGTTACAGGAAAATGGGGGAATCCCCCCGGGGGGCGTGCTCGCCTATTCGTCCGCTCCCGCGGCCACCGGCTTGAACGAGGAGCGGAAGATCGCCTTCGCGTAGTCGCGGTTCATCCGCGCGATGAAGTCGTGGGAGATCAGCTTCGGGCAGGCGGCGCTGCACTCGTACTGGTTCGTGCAGCTGCCGAACCCGAGGCCGTCCATCGTGCTCACCATGGCGAGCACCCTGCGGTCGCGCTCCGGCTGGCCCTGCGGGAGGAGGCCCAGGTGAGAGACCTTGGCCGCGACGAAGAGCATCGCGCTCGCGTTCTTGCACGCGGCGACGCAGGCGCCGCAGCCGATGCACTGGGCCGCGTCCATCGCGAGGTCCGCGACCTCCTTCGGCACGGGGACCGAGTTCGCCTCGGGCGCCGATCCCGTCCGGATCGAGATGAAGCCCCCGGCCTGCTGGATTTTCTCGAAGGCGGTCCGGTCGGTAACCAGGTCCTTGATGACCGGAAAGGGCCGCGCGCGGAAGGGCTCCACCACGATCACATCGCCTTCCCTGTAGCTGCGCATGTACGTCTGGCACGAGGCGACGCCATGGTGCGGTCCGTGGGGCTTGCCGTCGATCACCAGCGAGCACGTCCCGCAGATCCCCTCGCGGCAGTCGTGCGCGAAGGCGACCGGCTCGATCCCCTTGGCCGTCAGGTCGTCGTTCAGGACGTCGAGCATCTCGAGGAACGACATGTCCGGGTTCACGCCGCCGACGGTGTAGTCCGCGAAGGCTCCCGGCTTGCCGGGGCCCTCCTGGCGCCAGACACGGACGGTTACGCTGAAGGTCGTCGTGCTCATCACTTGTAATTGCGTACGCTCATCTTGACCGTCTCGTAGACCAGGGGCTCGGTGTTGCGGATCGGCACCTTGCCGTCGCCCGCGAACTCCCAGGCGGCCACGTGGGCGAAGTTCACGTCGTCGCGCTTGCACTCGCCGTCGGGGTACTGGTGCTCCTCGCGGAAGTGCCCGCCGCAGCTCTCCTCCCGGGCCAGAGCGTCGCGGCACATGAGCTCCCCGAGCTCCAGGAAGTCGGCCACCCTGCCCGCACGCTCGAGCGACTGGTTGAGCGTGTCGCCCGAACCCGGGACGTTCACGTTCTCCCAGAACTCCGCGCGCAGGGCCGGGATCTCCTTCATGGCCTGCTCCAGGCCCGCCTTGTTGCGCGCCATCCCGCAGTACTGCCACATGATGTGCCCGAGCCTCTTGTGAAAATGGCTGACGGGCTCCTTTCCCTTCACGGTCAGGAGCTTGCTCGTTGACCACGCCACGGACTCCTCGGCCGCCTTGAACGCGGCATCGTCGGCTGAGGGCCGCGATCCCGGCTTCTGCGTGGCCAGGTAGTCGCCCACGGTGTAGGGCACGACGAAGTAGCCGTCGGCCAGGCCCTGCATGAGCGCCGAGGCGCCCAGGCGGTTCGCGCCGTGGTCGGAGAAGTTGGCCTCGCCGAGGACGAAGAGACCCGGAAGGTTCGACATGAGGTTATAGTCCACCCAGAGGCCGCCCATCGTGTAGTGGACGGCCGGGAAGATCCTCATCGGCTGCTGGTAGGCGTTCTCGTCGGTGATCTCCTTGTAGATGTCGAAGAGGTTGCCGTACCGGCTGCGCACCACCGCCTCGCCCAGGCGCCCGATCGCGTCCCCGAAGTCCAGGTACACGCCGAGCCCGCTCACCCCGACCCCGCGGCCCTCGTCGCAGACGCGCTTGGCCGCGCGCGAGGCCACGTCCCTCGGGCAGAGGTTCCCGAAGCTCGGGTAGATGCGCTCGAGGTAGTAGTCTCGGTCGGCCTCGGGGATCGACGCCGGGGGCTTCAGCCTGTCCTCCTTCTTCTTCGGCACCCAGATGCGGCCGTCGTTCCGCAGCGACTCCGACATGAGGGTGAGCTTCGACTGGTAGTCCCCGGTCACCGGGATGCACGTCGGGTGGATCTGCGTGAAGCAGGGGTTAGCAAAGCAGGCGCCGCGCTTGTACGCGCGCCAGATCGCGGACGCGTTGGAGCCGCGCGCATAGGTGGAGAGGTTGAAGACGTTCCCGTAGCCCCCGGTGGCGAGGATCACGGCGTCGGCCGCGTGCCGCGTGATCGCCCCCGTGACCAGGTCGCGGACGATGATGCCCTTCGCGTTGCCGTCGATGACCACCAGGTCGAGCATCTCGGAGTGCGTGTGGAGCGTGATGCCGCCGGCGGCGATGCCCTTGGACAGCGCCGCATAGGCGCCGAGAAGCAGCTGCTGCCCCGTCTGTCCCCGCGCGTAGAAGGTGCGCGAGACCTGGGCCCCGCCGAAGGAGCGGTTGTCCAGGAGCCCGCCGTATTCGCGGGCAAAGGGGACGCCCTGCGCCACGCACTGGTCGATGATGTCGACCGAGACCTCGGCCAGCCGGTGCACGTTGGCCTCGCGCGAGCGGTAATCCCCCCCCTTCAGCGTGTCGTAGAAGAGCCGGTGGACGCTGTCGCCGTCGTTCTGGTAGTTCTTTGCGGCGTTGATGCCGCCCTGGGCGGCGATGGAGTGGGCGCGCCTCGGGCTGTCGTGGAACACGAAGCAGCTCACCTTGTAGCCCAGCTCCGCGAGCGACGCCGCGGCGGAGCTACCGGCAAGGCCGGCACCCACGACGATCACCTCGTACTTGCGCTTGTTCGCCGGGTTCACCAGGCGGATGGCCGCCTTGTGGCGGACCCACTTGGCGGAGAGTTCTCCCGGGGGGATCTTGGAGTCGAGTGTTGCCATGACGTGCCGGTTCTATCGGAGCATGCCGAGGAGGACGCCTCCCGGAATCGCGAGATTGCCCAGGAAATAGGCCGCGCAGATGAGGGTCACCACGGCCCTGAGGCCGCGCTCCCACCGGTGGTTCCTCCATCCGAAGGTCTGGAAGAGGCTCTCGGCGCCGTGCAGGAGGTGGAGCGAGAGGAGCCCGACGGCAACGATGTAGAAAATCGCGACGATCGGGTTCCTGAACCCGCCGATCACCATCGAGCGGCAGTCGAGGACCTGCGTGCCCGCGGGGACGACCGTGACCCCGAGGATGTGGTAGTCGCCCGTCATCACGTAGGGGGGAAGGTTCGCCTTGAACGTCGCCGGCTGGGCGAGGCCCACGGTGAAGTGCGCGAGGTGGTAGAGGATGAAGGCCAGGACCACGTAGCCGGTGCCGCGCATGTAGCGCGATGCGAACGTGGCGCCGATCCACTTCTTGACCCGGTACGGCTCCCCGCCGCGCGCATGGATGCTCTCCAGGGCCAGGACAGTGCCCGACCAGATGTGCAGCGTGACGCAGGCAAGGAGGAACAGCCGCACGAGCCAGAGGGCGGGACCCAGGGACTGCAGGAAGTGGGCGTAGCCGTTGATCTTGTCGGGTGCCTCGAAGACCTGGAGGTTGCCGACCAGGTGCCCAAAGATGAAGCCGATCAGGACCACGCCAGTGGCCGCCATGATCAGTTTCCTGCCAATGGTGCTGCGGAAGAGGTATCGGGCTAGGTCCATCGTGCGAAAGCGCGGCACCATTCCAAAGGCACTAACGGCGGGTGTAAAGAGAGACCGTCAGTCGTGGGCCCATGAGATAAGCCGCCCTGTTCGGGCACATTAGGGCCTACCCCTTCGCGAGGGGCTTCAGAAGGGCAAACTTGCCGCTCGCGGCGGGGGCGATCGCCTTGCGGCGGAATGCGTTCACGCGCACCCCGGGTCCCAGAAGGCCCGCGACCGCCCGCTCCAGGGTCTTGTGGTCTGCGGTGTGGTCCGCGACATACTGGAAGTCCCAGCGGGTGTCGCCCGTCTGGCAGAGCGAGTAGTGCCAGCAGGCAAAACCGGGGGGGAGCGCGGCGTCCACGTCGTTGGCCGTGACGAGGGAGCCGTCCGGCCTGAAATAGAGGTCGCGCTCTCGCCCGAGGATCCTGAAGCCCTCCGGGCATTCCATCACGATGTCCCCGGTGTGGTACCGAAGGAGCGGCATCGCCTCGCGCCCCCGGGTGGTGACATGGATCTGGTGGACGCCGGGGACGTCCGGGCGCCAGGGCACGAGCTCGATGAAGGCGTTGTCGTCGATGACCCGGGAGTTGTCCCTGAAGGCCTCGCCGACGAAGAGGTAACCGGCCTCCGTTGAGCCGTAGAGGTCGACCTGCGGGGCCGGGAACGCCTCCGCGATGCGGCGCCCGTGCTGCTGGCTCGCCTTACCGTAGGTGAGGATCACCGCGCGCACGGACGGCACTGACACCCGGCGCCGCGTCACGGCGCGCGCCAGCAGCGCCAGGTACACCGGTTCCCCCTCGAGGATCTCGGGCCGGGTGGCCTGGAGCTCCACCACGATCCTGTCCCACTCCGCCTCGGAGAAGGCGAACGGGTCGCTCGAGAGGTTCAGGTAGACGGTGCCGTCAAAGTAGCGGTGGGGGAACGGATGGTCCTCGTAGGGGCAGAGGTTGCTCGAGCATCCGACGGGGGCCAGGACGCACTTGCGGTGGGGCCTGTCCGCGAACTCGCGCAGGATGGGCGATGCGCGGTAGGCCCGCCTCGTCTGGGCCACCCACCATCCGTCCTCCATGATGACCGTCATCGGGGAGGAGGTTGTTCCGGAGGTGTTCTCGTACTCGAACCTGCGGTCCGCCAGGCCGCGCTCGACCACCGCGTAGTCCTCGAAGAACGACTGGTGGCCGGCCTCGACGATCTCGCGCTTGGAGAGGGCGGGCATCTCCCGGTAGCAGGCCCAGCGCAGGGGCTCCTCGTGGAGCGGGAAACGGCGCCCGTAGATGGGGCTCCGCGAATAGATCCTGCGGATCTCCCTCTCAAGCAGGTCGGGCAGCACCCCCGCCGCGCCCGGGGCGCCCAGCACCTCGGGGCTGTTGGCAAATTGCGGGGGGGTCATGGTGCGTGGGTTTAGGGGCGTTGGGTGCCGGGAAAGGGTGACGCCTAGGTAACCCCGACCTCCCGGTAAGTCAAACGCCCCGGGTTCCCTCGAAGAGCATGAGGGCAGCGACCGACAGGCTGTGGGTTATGCGGCCCGACCGGGCCCACGAGAGCACCTCGGCCACCGGCGCCGTGGACACCTCGATCTCCTCGTCGGGGTCCCAGTTCACGGGACCCGAGGGCACCGCCCCGTCGACCAACACGATGTGGCACTGGTTGTCCTGGATCGCGGGATTGGGGTGGACGCTCCCGAGGAGGCTCACCCTGCCGCCGCCGTAGCCGGTCTCCTCCAGGAGCTCGCGCACGCCGGCCGCAACTGGCTCCTCGCCCTTCTCGATCACCCCTCCGGGAATCTCCAGCGAGAAATCGTTCGAGCCGAAGCGGAACTGGCGCACAAGCACCAGCTGGTCGTCGGGCGTGCGGGCGACGACATTCACCCAGTCGGGCGCGTGGGCGACGACGAATTCCCGCTCGGTCCCCCTTACGGGATGGCGGAATCGCACGCTCCTGACATCAAACACCCGCGTCGAGACGAGCACCCGCTCGGCCTCGCGCACCCACCGGGAAGGCCCCCCGGTGATCACTTCTTCTCGGGCAGCTTGATCTTCTCGCCGACCTTCAGGTGCGTCCAGCTGATGCCGGGGTTAACCGAGGTGAGGTCGCCAAGGCTGCAGCCATTGGCGCGGGCGATCTTGGCGCCCGTGTCACCCGCTTTTACGATGTACTCGCCGGGACCGGCGACCGCGGGCTCGCCCTTGGGGCCCTTGCCGACCTTGGCAACGTGGGACTCCTCGATGTGCTTGAGCTTTTCGTCGAGGGTCGCGAGCTCGGTGCCGAGCTGGTTGACCGCAGCCTGCGTGGAATTCTGGAGGGTGGTGATGTCCCTGGCCGCCTTGTCGCTCGCCGCCGATGCGGACGCGACCTGGGAGGCGATGTCGTCGATCTTCGCGACTTTGTCGGCCTGTTGGGCGAGTGTGCGGTTCACCTTCGAGAGGCTGATCGCCGCGTAGCCGCCAATAATGAGCGCAACGGCACCAATGATGACGCCGCCCAAGGGGAGCAGGCTGTTATTTTCGCGAGAAATGGTATCCATGGATAGTGAGTTAAGGGGATTTAGGAGAAACGGATTACCCCTGCTAGGCAAGCAGATTGCGCACCAACGGACATCGCGTCTTGACACCCCTTGCAAAGGGGCGTGCGGTGGCCTCTCACCTCGGGGTGTAGCTTAGCCTGGTAGAGCGCCTGGTTTGGGACCAGGAGGTCGCAGGTTCGAATCCTGTCGCCCCGACCATTTCACATACCGTTAACGGGCGCAGCCCGCTCCCTTAGGGCCTGAGGTGCCATCTATTGGCGCCACTCCAATAGCCCCAACACCCGCCCCTTCGCCGGCCAGGAACGGGGACGTCCCCGGGGGCTGCGGGTCGGGCAGGTTAGCTTCCCCATCGCACCCCATTAGGCTCGCCACTTCCCTTCCCTGGCAACCGGAGCGAGTCGGTGCTTGACCCCCATTTGGCCCTGGGGCGTGCTCTTTGCCAGAGTGCCGAGCGCCCCTGACACCGCAGCAGCCACGCCCGAGGGCCCGCGGTCGTCGGTCTTCATAAGCTACGCCTCGGAAAACCGCGAGGCGGCCCGGCTGCTCAAGGACGTCCTCGCCTCGTCCGGCCTCGATGTCTGGTACGATGAAAGCGAGCTCGGGGGCGGCGACGCCTGGGACCAGAAGATCCGCCGACAGATCAGGGAATGCACCTATTTCATGCCGGTGATTTCGGCCCAGACCGAGGCCCGCAGGGAGGGGTATTTCCGCCGGGAGTGGCGCCTTGCGGTGGACCGCAGCCACGACATGGCCGACGACGCCATGTTCCTGATCCCGGTGGCGATCGACGCAACGACGGAGGTCGGAGCCCGCGTCCCCGAGAAGTTTACGAGCGTCCAGTGGCTAAGGTGCCCGGGAGGCGCGGAGACGCCCGCACTGCGCTCGCTGGCGACAAGGCTGGCGACGGGCGAGAGCACGGCCGTGCCCCGCGCTGCGCCGCCCTCGATCGCGCAGGCCCGCAGGCCCGCAGGGCCGCCGCCCCAGGCCGGCGGCGGAACCGCGCATCCGGGGCCGCCTCCGATGCCTCCCTTCCCCAGGCGGCCGGCCGAGAGGCACGAAAAGCCCAGGTACCTCGCGGAGGTCGTCTGGTGGGTGCTCTCGACTGCATGGATCGTCTTCATGCGGTTCCCGAGGTGGGTCCGCATCCTGATATCCCTTTGGCTCCTGTTCGGGGTCCTCTTAAGGTCGTGCAGCCGCTCCAGTCCCTCGGAGCGGAGTGCGAAGGAGGTAGCCGCCCATTTGGTTGGTAAGCCCGATTCCGACGATGCCGAGTCGCTCAAGGAAGCAGCGGGCAAGCTGGACAAGCTCGCCGAGGACCCGGCGACGGGAAACCTCGGGGCGGGCTTCGCGAAGGCGGGCGCCGAGATCGCCCGCGCGGTCTCAAAGGAGGTCGGGGGCGAGGCCGGCTGGGACGGGCAGATCGAGCTCGAGCCCTTCACGGCGGATTCCGCGGACGCGCAAAAGGTCGCGGACGAGGTCTTTGGGCGTATCTTCAGCCAGCTTTCCCAGGCCCGGCCGGCCCAGGTCCGGGTGCGGCCGGCCCCGGCCGCGGCCGAAGACGACGCGGCCCTCGCAGCCGCAGCCGCGAAGGCGGGGTACGACTACCTCCTCGCAGGCAAGGACGACGGCATCGAGATTGTCGTCCGGCTCATCAGGGTGGACGGGGCGGCGACCCTCTGGACGGGGCGTTATGCCGTGGCCATGGGTCCCTTCGCGGTTTCCGACAGGATCTGCAGGGACCTTGTGTCGTCCCTTCCCAAGAAGGCCGCCGGGCCCTGACGCGCCCCGGGGGGGACCCCGCAGGGCCCATGTAAAAAGCCCGCGTCGGACCCCCGCTCTTTCTTGCGTATGCCGCCAAAGGCACCCTTCATTGCCCCCTTCCACAGCCAGATACCCACCTCACAAAACCGGCCCAACCTCACCTCCAGCGCATCATGATCGATTTCAGCAAAAAGATACTCTTCGTCGGCTACGGCGCCGTCGCGGAATGCACGCTCCCCATCCTCTTCAAGCACATCAACGTGGCGCCTACGAACGTCACCGTGATCGATTTCGAGAGCAAGGAGGAGAAGCTCAAGCAGTGGACCTCGATCGGCGTGCGCTACGTACGCGACAAGGTGACGGAGGATAACATGCACACGCTGCTCGGAAAGTACCTCTCCGCGGGCGACGTGCTGATCGACCTGGCCTGGAACATCGACGCCTGCGAGATCCTGCAGTGGTGCCACGACAAGGGCGTCCTCTACATCAACACCTCGGTCGAGGTCTGGGATCCCTACGCTGGGGGCAGGAAGCACCCGACCGAGCGCACCCTCTACTGGCGCCACATGAACGTGCGCAAGATGTACGGCAAGTGGAAGGAGAAGGGCGCGACGGCGGTCGTCGAGCACGGTGCAAACCCGGGGCTCATCTCGCACTTCACCAAGCAGGGCCTGCTCGACATCGCTGCGGCCGCCCTTGGCGAGAAGAAGGTCAAGGGGCGCAAGGCCGAGACCCTCAAGGGCCTCGTCGCATCGCAGAAATTCAACTATCTGGCCAAGGAACTCGGGGTTAAGGTCATCCACTGCAGCGAGCGCGACACCCAGATCACGGATGTTCCCAAGCAGATCGACGAGTTCGTGAACACCTGGAGCATCGAGGGCTTCCGCGAGGAGGGCACGACCACCTCGGAGCTCGGCTGGGGCACCCACGAGAAGACGCTCCCCAAGTTCGGCTACCGCCACAAGGACGGCCCGAAGAACCAGATCTGCATCGCCCGCATGGGAATCAACACCTGGGTCCGCTCCTGGGTGCCCAACTACACGATCCAGGGCATGGTGGTCCGGCACGGCGAGGCCTTCACGATCTCCGACAAGCTGACGGTCTGGGAGGGCAGGAAGGCCGTCTACCGGCCCACGATGCACTACGCGTACTGCCCCTGCGACGAGGCGATCGTCTCGCTCAACGAGCTGCGCGGCTACAACTACAAGCTGCAGCCGAAGCTGCGGATCATGAACGACGAGATCACCAAGGGCGCCGACATCCTTGGCGCCCTCATCATGGGGCACGCCTTCAAGTCCTGGTGGGTCGGAAGCGACCTCTCGATCGAGGAGTCCCGACGGCTGGTACCGCACCAGAACGCGACGACCATGCAGGTCGCCATCTCGGTCGTGGCCGCCACGATGTGGATGATCGAGAACCCGTCCGAGGGCGTGAAGGTGCCTGACGAGCTCCCGCACGAGTATGTGCTCGGGATATCCAAGCCGTACCTCGGCAAGTTCATATCCACGCGCTCCGACTGGACCCCCCTGCGCGACTACGAGAACGCGTTCAGCGGCTTCAACAAGCCCGACTTCGATGTTAAAGATCCGTGGCAGTTCAAGAACTTCCTCGTCAAGGACGGCGATTGAGCGTGGGGTAGACTTGCCTTGAGAAAGGTGCCAGGAAGCCCTAGGCCTCCTGGCACCCTTTTTTTGGCGCCCCAGGGCACCGCAACGGACAACCGAACGAAACCGACACCCGAAAAATGATCACCAAGGCGCAGCTCCAGAAACTCGGCCGCGAGCACGGAACTCCCCTCTTCGTCGTGGACCACGAGGCGCTCCGCAGGAACTACCGGGAGTTCAAGAGATACCTGCCGCGGGTCCAGGCCTACTTCGCCGTCAAGGCCAACCCGCTGCCCGAGATCGTCCGCACCTTCTACAAGGAGGGCGCCAGCTTCGACGTCGCGTCGATGCCCGAGTTCAACATCGTCTACGACAACATCAAGGGCATGCCGGCCAAGCAGCGGCAGGACTGGATCTGGGAGAACATCATCTACGCGAACCCGAACAAGCCCGTGGAGACGCTCGAGGAGCTTAACCAGTACAAGCCGCTGGTGACCTTCGACAACGCCGAGGAGCTGCACAAGATCCGCGAGCACGCCCCGCAGGCCGGGGTGGCCCTTCGTATCAAGGTTGCAAATACGGGAGCCATGGTGGAGCTATCCTCCAAGTTCGGGGCGTCGCCCGGGGAGGCCGTGGACCTGATCCTGCTGGCCGACAAGCTGGGCCTCACCTGCGAGGGCCTGAGCTTCCACGTGGGAAGCCAGACGACGAACTTCGAGAACTATGTCCAGGCGCTGGCGCTGTGCTCGGGCATCTACAGCGAGGCCCGCGAGCGCGGCTACACGAAGATGAACCTGATCGACATCGGCGGCGGGTTCCCCGCCCGCTACGACGACACGGTGAAGCCCTTCAAGGAGCTGGCTGCGGTCATCAACCACGAGCTCGCCCGCCTCTTCCCGAAGAACATCCAGATCCTGGCGGAGCCGGGCAGGTTCCTTGTAGCCAACGCGGCCTACACGGTGTCCAAGGTGATAGGAAAGGCCGTCCGAGAGGGGAAACCGAGCTACTACATCAACGACGGCGTCTACCACTCCTACTCCGGCGTGATCTTCGACCACTGCAAGTACCCGGTCCGGGCCTTCAAGCGGGGCCAGACCAAGATCAGCGCGGTCTACGGGCCCACCTGCGACGCGCTCGACGTGGTCTCCATGGCAGAGAACCTGCCTGAACTCGACAGGGACGACCTGGTCTACAGCGAGAACATCGGGGCCTACAGCCATGCGTCGTCCACCTACTTCAACGGTTTTCCCCCGGCCACGGTGGTCCACGTGAACGTGGAAGAGTAACCCGTGAAAGCCGCGCTGGCAGGTCCCGGGGGAATCGGCCTGGCAGCCCTTGTGGCGCTCGCCGCCCTCCTCTCGCCGGCCGCGCCGCTTCGCGCCGAGGAGACGCTCCGCAAGCAGCAGATCGTTTTTGCCGAGCTGCCCGACAGGACCGTGAGCGACGCGCCGTTCGAGCTTGTCGCAAAGGCCTCCTCGGGGCTGCCGGTCACGTTCACGGTCGTCGACGGGCCGGCCGTCCTGGATGGGAAAAAGCTGCGGCTGACGGGCACAGAGGGTCTTGTCGTCGTGCTCGCGACCCAGGCTGGAGACGCCGTCTTCTCCCCCGCCAGGCCAGAGGAGCGCGCATTCACGGTAAACCCGAACCCATCGGCTCCCGCCTTCACCCTCGAGCCAAGGGCTGGCGTGGCCGAGATCGGCTCAATCCTCGTCTTGACGGCGGCCGCCTCGGGCGTGCCCGCCCCGGCGCTCCAGTGGCGAAAGGACGGAGCGGCCATCCCGGGCGCCACGGAACGCGCGTTCACGATCGCCGCGGCCAAGATGTCGGATGCCGGGACCTACGACGTGGTCGCCACCAATCCCTCGGGCACGGCCGCGAGCGAGGGGGTCCAGGTCTCCGTCGTGAAACGCCACCAGTTCATCAGCTTCCAGGGCTCCACGAGCCTGACCGCGGGCCAGCCCTACGCACTCAGTGCGAGCGCCTCATCGGGACTGCAGGTGCGCTTCGCGGTCGTCTCGGGTACCGCGACCCTGAACGGGACCCTTTTGACCCCGCAGGCGGGCGTCGTTGTCGTCCAGGCGAGCCAGGACGGCGACGCGACCTACGATGCGGCCCCGACGGTCGCAGAGAACTTCACGGTGAGCGCCGCACCGTCAGGCCAGCGCCTCCCCTAAGGCTAGGGCGCAACGGGGACCGCGACCGCACCCGGGAGCCCCACTTGGGCGTTCACGGATGACCGTAGGGAGAATGCGCGCTCGGCAAACGGGCTCGTCGCGTCAATCTGCATCACCTGCTCCGCGAACTTCTGGACATCGGCGGTGCGCCCGGCGGCGGCCGCCAGGCTTGCCAGGTGGAATCCCGCCTCGCAGCGGACCTGATTGAGGAGCGTCGTGTCGTTCAGGAGCTGCCTCAGGCTCGACTCGGCATCCGCGGTCTTGCCCGAAAGGACGAGCGACATCGCCAGGCCCAGCTTGGCGCGCGCCTGGACCGGGCCGGCCGGGAGGTCGGCGATGGCCGAGGTGTACGAGGTCACCGCGTCGGCAAATTTGCCCGTCGCATAGGAGCCGTCGGCCACGATCACCTCGGCGGCGCCGGCCAGGGGATGCCCCGGATGGTTCGCGGCAAAGGAGCGGTAGGAGTCGAGGCTCACGCACTGGGAATACTCATTTTGTATCCCAATCTCCTTCTGCACGTTAAGATAATCCCACCCGCCCTTCGCGAGGATGCCTAGCGCGATCACGCCGCAGGTGATGTAGATGAAGCTGCCGTAGCGCTCCCAGGCCTGCCTGAGGGTCTCCTCGTGGCTGGGCGCCGAGGGGGCTGGCTTCGTGTCTAAGGGGGTGGCGGGCATGGGCATTTGCAATGGGTTTTTCCTGCGGGAACCGGGGACTCAAGCAAAACGCCGGGTCCCTGTAAACCCTGGAAACGCGGGCCCCTACACCGGAGCCACGTTGCCCTTGTACTTCTGGATCGGCCGGACCCCGACGGGCTTGGTCTTCAGAGCCCGGATGCCCTCCACGGCGGCGCGGGCCGCCATGATGGTGGTCATGATGCAGACACTGTGGGCGTAGACGGCGGCGCGGATCGCGTTCTCGTCGCGCCTGGGGATGAGCCCTCCGGGCGTGTTGATCACCAGCTGGATCTGCCCGTTCTTAATCATGTCGACCGCGGTGGGGCGCCCCTCGCTTATCTTCGCGATTCGCTTCACGGAGACCCCCCCCTCGGCGAGGGTCTTCGCCGTGCCGCTCGTCGAGTAGATCGTGAAACCCATGGCCTCGAGGGCCAGCCCGAGCACCACCGCGTGCACCTTGTCGGCGTCCTTGACGCTCAGGAACACGTTGCCCTCGGTGGGAAGGCCCGGCTTCGCGGCGGCCTGTGCCTTCGCAAAGGCGATGCCCAGGTCGGCATCGAGCCCCATGACCTCGCCGGTCGAGCGCATCTCGGGCCCGAGCGCGATCGTCGCGCCGGGGAATCGGACGAAAGGAAACACGGCCTCCTTGACGCACCAGTGGAGGGGGGCCACCTCGCGCGTGAAGCCGAGCTCGGATAGCTTCTTTCCGGTCATCACCTTGGCGGCGAGCTTGGCGAGCGGGACCCCTATCGCCTTGGCCACGAAGGGGACGGTGCGGGACGCCCTCGGGTTCACCTCGAGCACGTAGAGCTGTCCGTCCTTGATGGCGAACTGGATGTTCATCAGGCCCACGACCTTCAACTCCCGGGCGAGCGCGTGCGTGGCCGTGCGGACCTTGGCGAGGATCTCCTTGGAGAGCGTGTGGGGCGGCATGACCATGGCCGCGTCGCCCGAATGCACCCCGGCAAACTCGATGTGCTCGAGCATGCCGCCGATCACGCTCTGCTCGCCGTCGCAGAGGCAGTCCACGTCGAGCTCGATCGCGTCCTCGAGAAACTTGTCGATCAGCACCGGCTTGCCCGGCATGACATCGAAGACCTGCCGGACCACGTTGCGCAGGTCCTCGGCGCTGTAGACGATGAACATGCCCCGGCCGCCGAGCACAAAGGAGGGCCTGAGGAGCACCGGGTAGCCGACCTCGAGCGCGAAGGCCTCGGCCTCGCCCTCGCTGAGCGCGGTCCGGTTTGCCGGCTGCAGGAGACCGAGCTTGTGGAGGACCGCCGCGAAGAGCTTCCGGTCCTCGGCCACCTCGATCGATTCCGGGGAGGTCCCGATGATATTCACGCCGTTGGCCTTGAGCGCCGTGGCCAGGTTGAGCGGCGTCTGCCCCCCGAACTGCACGATCGCCCCCTCGCACCCCTCCTGCTGGTAGACCTCGAGCACGTCCTCGAGCGTCAGGGGCTCGAAATAGAGCCGGTCGCTCGTGTCGTAGTCGGTCGACACGGTCTCGGGGTTCGAGTTCACCATGACCGTCTCAAATCCGATCTCGCGCAGCGCAAAGCTCGCGTGCACGCAGCAGTAGTCGAACTCGATGCCCTGGCCGATCCGGTTCGGGCCGCCCCCGAGGATCATGATCTTGCGCTTCTTCGACGGGATCACCTCGTTCTCCTCGCCGTAGCTCGAGTAGTAGTAGGGCGTGAAGGCCTCGAACTCGGCCGCGCAGGTGTCGACCAGCCGGAACGTGGTGGCGACGCCGCGGCGCTTGCGCTCGGCGCGCACCGTGATCATGTCGCTCCCGAGGAGGTGCGCCAGCTGGGCGTCCGAGAACCCGAACTGCTTGGCCCTCCTGAGCCGGCCGGTCTCCAGGGCGGCGAGGGTCCCGCCCGACATCGCATCCTCCATCTCGTGGATCTCGCGCAGCTGGTGCAGGAACCAGCGGTCGATCTTCGTGAGGTCGAAGATCTGGTCCACCGTGTAGCCCGCCTTGAAGGCGTACCGGATGTAGAAGATCCGCTCGGCGTTCGGCGTGCCGAGCTTGGTCTTGATGGTCGCGTCGTCGGGCTTCTCGTCGCCGCCCAGCTTGCCGCCGCCGCCGAAGCCCCGCGCCCCGATCTCGAGGGAGCGGAGCGCCTTCTGGAGCGACTCCTTGAAGGTCCGCCCGATCGCCATCGCCTCGCCCACGGACTTCATCGACGAGGTGAGCGTCGGGTCCGCGTCCGGGAACTTCTCGAAGGTGAAGCGCGGGATCTTCGTCACGACGTAGTCGATCGTGGGCTCGAAGCTGGCGGGTGTCAGGCGCGTGATGTCGTTGCGGAGCTCGTCAAGCGAGTAGCCGACCGCCAGCTTCGCGGCGATCTTCGCTATCGGGAAGCCGGTCGCCTTGGAGGCCAGCGCCGAGCTCCGGGATACCCGGGGATTCATCTCGATCACGATCATGCGGCCCGTGTCGGGACACACCGAAAACTGGATGTTGGAGCCGCCCGTCTCGACCCCGATCTCCCTGATCACGGCGAACGAGGCGTCGCGCATCACCTGGTACTCCTTGTCCGTGAGCGTCATCGCGGGGGCCACCGTAATCGAGTCGCCGGTGTGGACGCCCATGGGGTCAAAGTTCTCGATCGAGCAGATGACCACGCACTGGTCCTTGTGGTCGCGCATGACCTCCATCTCGAACTCCTTCCAGCCGAGGAGGCTCTCCTCGACCAGGACCTCGTGGACCGGCGAGATGTCGAGACCGTTGGAGACAATCCGCTCAAACTCCTCGCGGTTGTAAGCGATGCCACCGCCCTGGCCGCCCAGCGTGAAGCTGGGCCTGATGATCAGGGGGAACGAGCCGATCTCCTCGGAGGCCGCGCGCGCCTCCTCGGAGGTCCTCACCGTGCGCGACTTCGCCACGTCGAGGCCGATCTTTACCATCGCCTGCTTGAAGAGCTCGCGGTCCTCGCCCTTTGAGATCGCGTCGGGCTTCGCCCCGATCATCTCGACCCCGTACTTGGCGAGGATCCCCTTCTTGTGGAGCTCCATCGAGAGGTTGAGGGCCGTCTGTCCGCCCAGGGTCGGAAGGAGCGCCGAGGGCCGCTCGGCGGCGATCACCTTCTCCAGGATATCGACCGTCAGGGGCTCGATGTAGGTGACGTCGGCGAACTCCGGATCCGTCATGATCGTGGCCGGGTTCGAGTTGACCAGGATGACGCGGAAGCCCTCTTCCTTCAACGCCTTGCACGCCTGGGTGCCCGAATAATCAAACTCGCAGGCCTGCCCGATCACTATGGGGCCGGCTCCGATTATCAGGATGGACTCGAGGTCGGTGCGTTTGGGCATTTTCGGGGCGCGTGAGTTCCTCCGACAGTTGCGGCCGCCCAAATCCGCCGCAAGGGAAATTGGGCTAACCGATCCGGGAAACGTCGATGCCGAGGACCTTGGCCGCGACGGCCTTGTCCCCGCGGCACGCGTGGAGGACCCGGTCGATGTACTGGCGCTCCTGGCCCATGGTGTACTGGGCCAGGGTCGGCCAATCCTTGATCTCGCGGATCCGGAGCGGGAGCTGCTCGGAGGTGATGACACGCGTCTCGGTTGTGCTCGCGACCTTGGAGACCACCTGGTACATCTCGGTCAGGTTGGCCGGCCAGTCATAGGCCGTGAGGATCGCCATGGCGTCCGCCGTGAACTCGATCAGGTTCGGGTCCACGAGCGGGTTGGACGCGCGACCCGTGAAGTGCTTCACCAGGAGCGGGATGTCCTCCTTGCGGTTCCTAAGGGGCGGCATCTGGAGCGGCAGCGACGCCACCCGGTAGAAGAGCTCGTCGTTGAACTTCCCCTCGTCGACCATCTTCTCCAGGTCGTCCGTGGTCGTGCACACGAGCCGGAACGCGTGGGCCGTGTTCCTTAAGACGCTCACCAGCTCCTTCTGGACCGGCGGGGCGATGCACTGCAGGTGCTCGAGGAAGAGGGTCCCCCCCTTGGCGTCCTTCGTCCAGGGGCCGCCCTCGCCGTTCTCTCCGATCAGCCCGTCCCGGAAGCTCTTCTCCGAGCTGAGCGCGCAGTCGATCCTCACGAAGTTCTTCTGGTCCGCCCCCGTCGCGCTGTGGAGGATCTCGGCCACGGAGCTCTTCCCTGTGCCGTTCTCGCCGATCAGGAGCACGGGGGTCCTTACGACGGCCAGCTTCTTGACCTGCTGGATAAGCCTCTTGATCTGGGGGCTCGTCCCCACCAGGCGCCCCTCGACGTCGTCCAGCTTTATGCCCGCGCCCGATGTCGCGAGGTTGCGCTGGGCCTGGAGCTCGCGGAACTCGATTCCGCGCCGAAGGGTGGCGATCAGCTCGTCCACCCGGAACGGCTTCTGGAGGTAGTCGAAGGCGCCGAACTTGAGCGCCTGGACCGCGCTCTCGGTGCTCGCGTACGCCGTCATGATGATCGTGACGTTGTTCGGGTCGTACTGCTTGAGCTGCTTCAGGAGCGTGATGCCGTCCATCGGCTTCATGTCGATGTCGGCCAGGACCATGTCGAACTTCTCGGCCTTGTAGCGCACAAGCGCCTTTTCCCCGTCGGTTGCAAACGCCGTCGAAAAGCCGGTCGGTTGAATAACCGCGTCCAGCATTTCGTGAATCGATATCAGGTCGTCTACAATGAGGACGGAGGGCATGACTGAATCGTAGAACGGCGAGCCTCCCTGCTGCCGCCGGGCAAGTCAACAACGCCTGTTAAAGGCCACACCCAAAGCGGCCTAGGGGGATCACCCCATGCCGCCGGCGACGGCGCCCAGCTGGAAGATCGGCAGGAACATCGCCATGACGATGCCGCCCACGATGATGCCGAGGAAGACAATGAGGAGGGGCTCGATCAGCGAGGTCAGGGCGCTCACCGTGGCGTCGGTCTCCACGTCGTAGAAATCCGCGATCTTGTTCATCATCCCATCGACGTTTCCGGTCGCCTCACCTGCCTTCACCATGTGCTTCATCATCGGCGGGAAGAACTCGTTCGAGGCCAGGATCTCGGAGACCTGCCCGCCCTGGCTCACGTGCTTGGCGATCTCCGCGCAGGCGTCCTCGATCTGCACCTTGCCGCTCGCCGAGGCCACGATCTCGAGCGTCCGGAGGATCGGCACGCCGGAGCGGATCAGGGTCGCGTAGGTGCGGCAGAACCTCGAGAGGGCGATCTTGTGGATAAGGTTGCCGAAGATCGGGGCGCGGACCAGGAACTGGTCCCTCATGCGCCGGCCCCGGGGCGTGCTCACGAACTTCCCCATGGCCCAGTAGATGCCGTAGCAGGTGAGGCCGATCGCCCACCACCACTTGCCCATGAAATGGCTCAGGTCGATCAGCAGCTGGGTCGGCAGCGGAAGCTTGGCGCCGAAGTCCGCGAACATGGCCGCAAAGACCGGGATGACGAAGATCAGGAGCACGTTCACCAGAACGACCGCCAGGGAGATGACGCCGATCGGGTACGCCATGGCGGACTTGACCTTCTTGGTCAGCTTGACCGTCGCCTCGAAGTAGCCGGCGACCTTGCCCAGGATCTCGGCGAGCCCGCCGCTAGCCTCACCGGCCTCGACCATCGAGATGAAGAGTGTCGGGAAGGCCCTCGGGAACTTCTTCACCGAGGACGAGAAGGAATTGCCCTGGGAGATGTCCAGGCGCACGTCCCGGATGATGATCCTGAAACGCGGATCCTCCGTCTGGTCCTGGAGGGCCTCAAGGCACTGCACGAGCGGCAGGCCCGCCACCAGGAGCGAGGCCAGCTGCTGCGTGAACATGGTCAGCTCGCCGAGCGGCAGCTTGTACTTCTTCGCGCTCTTCTCGAGGGACTTCTGCTTTGCAAGGGCCTGGGCCGCGCGGACGTCGGAGCCTGCCCCTTTCTTCCCTCCGGCCGGGGATGCCACGGTTCCGGGGGTCTGGGAAGCGGGTGAGAAGATTGCCATGACGCGTATAAAACAGTGAGCCGGACGGGCCGCAACCCTTTTGAGCCATGGCAATGGCTAAGAAGCCGTAAGAATCGCGGTCTCGTTCCATAGGAACGCGATCTGGAGCCCGATCGTCATTTGGCGCGGGGGCTATCGATACCGCATGCGTGTATGGGCTCCAATCCCAAGGCTCTCGAACACATCCCACGGCACCCTGGGGTCCGCCCGTCCCACGTGCAACCGCCTGTTTGACCCGAACCATTTCATCATATTATCTTGCAGTATAATTAGTTACAACTCATATCGCGCCAAGGAAGTCCATTGGACCCCAGAACCGCTTTGATGCAAACTTAGCGGTTTTCGCGCGCAAGTTTACTAGGTGGAATCCCGCAAGGCTGCGACAATGGGACCGTGAAACCGAATCAGGCACCCGCCCTTGATGGCGTGACATGTTGCGAGCACGTCGCCGAATACCACCCGTCCTTCGAGGCGAGCGGTCCCGGCGTGCTCAAGCCCGGCGAGATTCTAGACGACAGGTTCCTCGTGACCGAGGTCATCAGCCGCAGCGGCATGGCCATGATCTTCAGGGCCCAGGACCTCCACAACGCCAACGCCGACGTCGCGCTGAAGGTGCCCCACATGGCGTTCGAGAGCGATCCAGGCTTCTCCTCGCGATTCAAGCGCGAGGAGGAGATCGGGCTGCGCCTGAACCACCCCTATATCATTAAGTTCATCCCGGTCCACACCCCGAAGAGCCGGCCCTATATCGTCATGGAATACCTGCGCGGCTGCACGCTCGCCCACCTCCTTTCCGCGATGGCGCCGATCAAGGAGGAGGACGCGCTTCGAATTGGCGAGCTGCTGTGCGACGCGCTCGACTATCTCCACAGCCAGGGCGTGGTCCACCGGGACCTGAAGCCCCAAAATGTGATGGTCGGATGCGACGGAACAATCCGCTTACTCGATTTCGGTCTCGCAAGCTCGACCTACCTCAAGCGCATGACGTTCTGCGGCTTAACCCCCGCGATGGGGACTCCCGACTACATGGCGCCCGAACAGGTGAAGGGCAAGCGGGGCGATGCGAGAACGGACATCTACAGCATGGGGGCCATGCTCTACGAGATGCTCACTGGGCGCCCGCCCTTCGACGGGGATATCCCGCTGGCGGTGATGAACGCCCGCGTCGTGGGCGATCCCGAGCCGCTCAGGGATCTAAATCCCTCTGTCTCCCGGCAGGCCGAGGAGATTGTCCTTCACGCTATGGAGCGCAAGCCGTCGGAGCGGCACGCCACGGCGCGGGCCCTTGGGGAGGAATTGCACGGTCCGGCCAACGTTTCGGTAACGGGCAGATGCGACCACCTGGAGGAGGTCAGCCCGCTAAGGGCATCCCTTCGGCGCCACCTTTGGCCGATACTGGCGTTCACAGTGCCCGTGATCGTGCCCGTCGCGGCTGCGCTCTGGTTGTTCTTGTTCGGGAACGCCCATTGACCGGGCGACGCCCCTGCGCAGAACCGCGCCTCTTGGCGGTTCACGATAGCGGTGTGGTCGGCAGGTGCTCGCGCCGCGCCCCGGTCGAGAGGCCGTAGCCGAGGTTGAACTCGGTCTCGATCAGGTTCGCAGCCCCGCAGGCCTCAAGCTTGCGCCGGAGCCTCGTGACATAGACTCGCAGCTCATGAAGCTGTGCAGCACCCTGGCTCCCCCAGATCGATTGCATGAGAGACTGGTTCGTCACCAGCTCGCCCGGCTGGATCGCGAGGATCTGCAGCACAGCCCCCTCCTTTGCCGTCAGCTCCAGCTTGATTCCATTGACGAATACCTGGCGCGCGGATGGACCGCTTGAGTCCAAGCCGCACAGGACCAATGTTGCCCCTCTGGGCCTCGAGGTTCGCAGCTGCACCCGCACCCGGGCGGCGATCTCCGCGCCGTTGAACGGCTTCATGACGAGATCGCAGGCGCCGGCATCCAGTGCCTTGACCTTGTCGTCAACGGACGCTCGGGAAGAAACCATCAACACCGGGTATCGGCGGCACTCATAAAGGGTCCTCAAGACGGCCAATCCCCCGCACCCCGGCAGCTCGAGCTCCAGGATCACGAGATCCGGCGACACTGACGACGCCCGGGACAGCCCCTCCTGCGCGGTCCTTGCGGAGATCACGCGGCAATGCTCCCCTTCCAAAAGGATCCCCAGGAGGCGGTGAATCGCGGGATCGCTGTCGACAACCAATACCTTCGGGAGGGGGTTCAAGGAGGGGCATCCGACCTCGCAGAGCCGTCTGGGTCCGCGGGCCGAGGCTATTTCTTGGGCGGGAATTGCCGATCTAGTGCCAGATTCAGGTTGAGCACATTGACCCGGGCCTGGCCAAAGATCCCCCACTGTGGCCCCTCGACGAGGCTCTCGACAAGCCCCTTGACCGCGTCCTCGGACACCCCTCGCGCCTCGGCCACCCGCCGCACCTGAAACCGCGCGCCGTCTGGGCTGATATGGGGATCAAGGCCGCTGGCGGACGTGAAGACCAGGTCGGCCGGAACCGGAGCATCGGCCGGCAGCTTGTGGGCATCCCGCAGCGACTTAAGGTTGGCGATCACATTGGTCTGCAGGGCCGCGCTTGTGGGCCCCAGGTTGCTGGCCCCTGACGGCACCGTGGCATAGGTGCCCGCCGACGGGCGCGGCCAGAAGTAGGTACCGCCGGTGAACTGCTGGGCGAGCAGGGCCGAGCCGACGAGTTTCCCTTCGCGGTAAACCAGGCTTCCATTCGCCTGGTCCTTGAAGGCAGCCTGGGCGATGACCGTGATGAACAGCGGGTATGCAACCCCGGCAATGACGGTCCATATGATCGTCTGCATTACGGATTGGAGGATGAGTTTTAGCATGGTCGTGATGATTAGAGGGGCTGGAGTTTTCGCGGTTACGGAGCGAGGCGGGTTGCCACCAGCACCAGGTCGATGAGCTTTATGAAGACGAAGGGAAGAAGGATGCCGCCGACCCCATAGATCAGCATGTTGTTGCGCAGGATTATCTTCGCCCCGATGGGCCTGTATTTCACCCCGCGCAGGGCGAGCGGGATGAGCGCGACGATGATGAGCGCATTGAATATGACCGCGCTCAGGATCGCGCTCTGCGGCGAGTGCAGGAACATGATGTTGAGCGACTGCAGGGGACCATACCCACCCGGCTTGACCGCATAGAGCAGTCCGAACATCGCGGGAATAATGGCGAAATACTTCGAGACGTCGTTTGCGATCGAGAAGGTGGTAAGGGCGCCCCGTGTCATCAGCAGCTGTTTTCCGATCTCCACCACCTCGATCAGCTTGGTGGGGTTCGAATCCAGGTCCACCATGTTGCCCGCCTCTCGGGCGGCCTGGGTCCCCGAGTTCATGGCAACCCCCACGTCGGCCTGCGCAAGCGAGGGCGCGTCGTTGGTCCCGTCGCCAATCATCGCGATCAGCTTGCCGCCCTCCTGCTCCTTGCGTATCCGCGCAAGCTTGTCCTCGGGCTTTGCCTGGGCGATGAAGTCGTCGACACCCGCCTCGGCAGCGATCGCCGCGGCCGTCAGCGGATTGTCGCCGGTAATCATGACCGTGCGGATTCCCATGGCCCGCAGCTGGTTGAACCGCTCCTTGATTCCGCCCTTCACGATGTCCTTAAGGAGGATGACCCCGAGGACCCGTCTATCCTCGGCCACGACCAGGGGCGTGCCGCCTGCCCTGGAGATGCGCTCCACCTCGGACGAGACCTCGGGCGGATAGGAGCCCCCCTGCGCCAACACCCAAGCCTTCACACTCTCCGCGGCGCCCTTTCGGACTTTGACCGAGCCAACGTCCACTCCGCTCATCCGCGTCTGGGCCGTGAAGGGCACGAAAACCGTGTCCTTTTCGGCCACCGCCCCGCCGCGGAGATTGAACTTCTCCTTGGCAAGGCTGACGATGCTCCGCCCCTCCGGGGTCTCGTCGGCAAGCGAAGCGAGCTGCGCGGCTTCGGCAAGCGTCCCGACCGCCACGCTCGGAGCCGGGATGAACTCCGTGGCCATCCTGTTGCCGAGCGTGATCGTTCCGGTCTTGTCGAGCAGCAGCACGTCGACGTCGCCCGCCGCCTCCACCGCGCGACCCGAGGTCGCAAGGACGTTGCGGCGCATCAACCTGTCGATCCCGGCGATGCCGATCGCGCTGAGGAGCCCGCCGATGGTCGTCGGTATTAGGCATACGATGAGCGAGAGCAGGACAGGCAGCGAGGTCAGGACCACGTTCTCCTGGCCGGCTGCCTTTTCGTTGTAGTGCGCGTAGGGTGGCAGCGTGAATACGACCAGCACGAATAGCGCAGTCATTGCCACAAGCACGATGTTGAGCGCGATCTCGTTGGGCGTCTTCTGCCGGCGGGCGTTCTCGATCATCGAGATCATCCGGTCCAGGAAGGAGCCCCCCTCGGCAGCCGTGCAGCGGACAACGATCCGGTCGCTGATGACTCTGGTGCCGCCCGTCACTGCGTTTCGGTCGCCTCCGCTCTCCCGGACGACGGGGGCGGATTCCCCGGTTATGGCCGACTCGTCGATAGTTGCAATCCCCTCAATGATCTCGCCGTCAGCAGGCACAAGATCCCCGGCCTCGCACACGAAGACGTCTCCAACCTTAAGCTGCGCGCTCCCGACCGAGGTCACCCTCCCGTCGACCAGCACCTTCGCGACGGTCTTTGTTCGCATCTTTCTCAGTTCGTCTGCATGGGCCTTTCCTCGTCCCTCCGCCATGGCCTCTGCGAAATTTGCGAAGAGGCACGTGAACCAGAGCCAAATGCAGATCTGGATGTTGAAGGCGTTGAACTGGCCGGGCAGGAAAAGGAAGATCGTGGTCATGATCGACCCGAGCCAGACCACAAACATGACGAGATTCTTGATCTCGTCGCGCGGGTGCAGCTTCTTGAACGAGTCGATCATCGCCTGGGCGGCGAGTGTCTTGTAGCTGAAGGCGACCTTTGTGCTCATGATTGATTGGTTGGAGGTTTAGACTCTCAAAATGCACGGCCCGAGAGCATGAGGCCGTGCTCGATGATCGGACCGAGGCAGAGGACGGGGAAGAAGGTGAGCGCGGCGACGATCACGATGACTCCGGTCAGGCTCAGGCCGAACGTCCATCCGTGAGTCGGCAGGGTCCCGGCCGAGGGCTCCACGGTCTTCTTCGAGGCGAGGCGCCCGACGATGGCGAGCGCGGCGACGATCGGCACAAACCGACCGATGATGATGCAGATCGCGGTGCCCAGGTTATAGAACACGGTGTTGGCGTTCAGGCCGGCGAATGCGCTGCCGTTGTTGTTGGCCGCCTCGCCAAAGGCGTAGAGCACCTCGCTCAGTCCATGCGGACCGGCGTTGCTGATGCTCGAGAGCCCTTGCGGCACCATGACGGCGATTGCGGTAGGTATTAGGCAGGCCGCGTTCGGCACCAGCACTCCTATCACCGCCCACGTCGCCTCCCATGCGCCGAGCTTCTTGCCGAGGTATTCGGGCGTTCGCCCTATCATCAGTCCGGCGATGAAGACCGTAATCAGGACGTGGAAGAGCATGCAGTACATGCCGCATCCGATTCCACCGAAAATGATCTCACCGATCAGGATGTTCCAAAGCGGCATCAGGCCCGCTAGCGGCATCCAGCTGTCGTGCATGGAATTCACCGAACCATTGTCGATCGCCGTGCAGCTGACACCCCATAAGACGCTGTTCATCACGCCAAATCTCTGCTCTTTGCCCTCCATGAGCGGCTGGAGGTTCTGGACCACCGGATTTGGCTGGGACTCGGCCCACCATGCCACGAAAAACGAGCCCACAAAGAGCGCCAACATCACGCTGAATAGGCACCAGGCGTGCTTTCTGTTTCCGACGAGCAGGCCAAACATGTAGACTTGGGCCATCGGCACCACGATGATTGCCAGGAGTTCCAGGAAGTTGGAGACCGGGGTCGGGTTCTCGTAAGGGTGGGCGCTGTTCACGCCATACCAGCCGCCGCCGTTCGTGAACAGCTGCTTGATCGAGACGAACGACGCCACAGGGCCCACCGGCATCGACTGGGTCTCCACCCTCTGATCGACCATGACGGGCTGGTCCACCATGTCGGGCTTCCCATCGTTCCCCTTCACCGGGTTGCCCTTGTCATCGGTCTTCTGCACCTGGGTGGTGACCGGGTTGCCCTTGTCGTCCGTCTTCTGCACCTGGGTGGTGTAGGGCTCAATTATGGAGGCGGTCTCGTAGGGCTTCCAGGTCTGGGGCACGCCCTGCCATGCGAGCGGGATCGCCCATGCGATGGAGAGAGGGATCACGAAGTAGATGAGTCCGCGGCACATGTCGGCCCAGAAATTGCCCACGGTCTGTATGGTCGCGCGCCTCAGCGCCCTCCCGACCGCCACGAGAATCGCAAGCCCCACCGCACCGCTCAGGAATTGGTGAACCATCAACCCTATGACCTGCGAGAAATTGCTCATCGTCGACTCACCCGAGTACGACTGCCAGTCCGCGTTGCACGTGAAGCTCCACGCCTGCATGAACGCAAGGTCCCAGGAGCAGTTGGGGAGCTTCTGCGGATTAAGGGGAAGCCAGGTCTGAGTCAGGAGAATCGCCATGAGTGAGGCAAAACCCACCGTCGTGAATACCAGGACCGCCCAGAAATAGGTGAGCCACGACATCTCCTGGTCGGGATCGATGCCGCTTAGCCGATAAATCAGCTTCTCGACCGGGTGAAGGAGCGGGTGGAGCCATGTTTTCTCGCCGGTATAGACACGGGCCATGAAGCGGCCGACGATGGGGGTGAGGGCTATGCCGAGCCCGAAGAAGAGGATGATTTGGATGATTTCGATCGAATGCATTGCGCAGCGGGTTGGTGCGTCGTAGTTGTGCAAGTATTACGCCACGGGGCGGCGCGAGTGAGTTAAGTTTGGAGGCGTTTCCATTAATTCTTCGTCAAACGGGCGTCGCCACATTGCGGCGCGGATCCGGTACCCCTCGACCGGAAACCGGGCGCTAAGCGACCGCTAAGACGGGAGGGGCATCCCAATACCCGGCACCCACGCGGGCCCTTCGATGGGCGCATCCGGTTTAGGAAGGAACACCTCGGCAAGCTGACCGGCCGCGACGCTCCCTTCCCTCGAGGGCGCTTCGGGCGCCTGTGGACCTGCATCCCGCGCGACGAATCCTCAGGTCAGCCTAGGGGCCGATCGAGCGCGGATGCGCCACTTGCCGCGGCCAGTCGATCCGCGAGCCGCCTCTGTTTAGCCCAATGTTCCCAATCATCATACCGGTCACCAGGGCGACGATCGCGATGACAAGGTAACCCGAACCCTGCGCGGCGTCCCCGCCGCGGTCCTCGGGGCGCGCAGGCCTTTGTCTTTGGGTTGTTTCGATCGGGACCATGTCCGGGCCTCGTGGCACCCAGACTATAGTCCACACGGCCCGCGGCTGCTAATTAAGAATCGACGCAAAAGGGTTAAGAAATGGTCGCTTTTTCCGGACCAGTCCACCGCGGTCTTGTAAGCCAACTCCGGCAGCGGCCCCCATTCGGGGCAAGCGGGCCATATAAATCACGGTCGCAGATCCGAATCCTCGTTTCCACGCGCCCTACCCCTGCTGCAGTCCAGATAACGCAGTCGCTTCGCAATCAATCCGATGCGCTTCCCAAAAACGGGATCACTCCGGATCGTCCGTGGGTGGCGGCGTGAGGATGTAAACGCCCTGCCCGCTTCCGACGCTGACCAGGTCAAGGAGGAGGCGCGCGTGCGTCTGCTCCAGCTCCCGGTCCATGGCGGCTTCTGCGGATGAACTCATGTTGCCGCACCCTTAAGCACGGGCTATGCCACCCGCGTCTCAGGTTTGGGGCGCCCGAACCAAGGGCCGCGGATTGAAAGGGTCCCGTTTCCTCCCTGAGGCCCCGGGGCGGCGCAGATATTAACCCCAGGGGGCCCAACGCAAGGCTCCCGGTTTCGCAAGCCATTTGGCTGACACAAATATACGCAAAGCAAGGGCTGCCCGATTCAACCTGGCAGCGGCCCAATGCCGGGGCCCCCTAAAGGTGTAAAAACCCATGCCCCATGGAAACCGGATATTCTTTTTCACGCCTTGGGCGTCATTCACCAAAGCCACCCTAATAGCCCACCCACCTTGTCCCGAATCGACCTATACCTCGCACGCGGTTTCTCGGCGACCCTGGGACGGCTTTGTTGCATAAATCAGGTTGATGCCTGAGGCGGTTATGCCGCCTTGGGGAACCCCTGGGGTATATGGGTCGCAACGGCGACCGCGCTGGAGGCGGGTATAAGCCCAGCCTTTGCCAGTGCAACTTTCGTACTGATCCACGCTCTCGGGGAGTCGGCGCGGGAGTGCGCCGTCCGAGGAGGCTGGGATTTTGCCCAGTCCGGTTTACCGTTCACGTGGACTTCCCGGGGCACGAGCCTTGTG
>Ga0302157_10000848_pt1 | contig 39215 bp, 36 predicted proteins | sample I_Bog_N3_3_FD_193502 | JGI IMG/M metagenome (GOLD analysis project Ga0302157, IMG submission 193502) | Peat permafrost microbial communities from Stordalen Mire near Abisko, Sweden - I_Bog_N3_3 | ecosystem: Environmental > Terrestrial > Soil > Wetlands > Peat | place: Sweden: Abisko, Stordalen...
CGGCGCCGACCAGGAACTTCGGCACCAGGAACAGCGAGATGCCCTTGGAGCCCGCGGGCGCATCCGGCAGGCGCGCGAGCACCAGGTGCAGGATGTTGGGCACCATGTCGTGCTCGCCGGCCGAGATGAAGATCTTGGCGCCGGTGATCTTGTAGCTGCCGTCACCCTGCGGCTCGGCCTTGGAGCGCAGCAGGCCCAGGTCGGTACCGCAGTGCGCCTCGGTCAGGCACATCGAGCCCGTCCATTCGCCCGAGGTCAGCTTGGGCAGGTACATCGCCTTCTGCTCGACGGTGCCATGCGCCTTCAGCGCTTCATAGGCGCCGTGCGACAGGCCCGGGTACATCGTCCAGGCCTGGTTGCCGCTGTTGAGCATCTCGTAGAAGCACTGGTTCAGCGCGACGGGAAGACCCTGGCCGCCGTACTCCGGATCGCACGACAGCGCGGCCCAGCCGCCTTCGACGTAGGTCTTGTAGGCTTCCTTGAAGCCCTTGGGCGGGGTCACTTCGTGCGTGGTCTTGTCGAGGTGGCAACCCTCGGCATCGCCGCTCAGGTTCAGCGGAAAGATCACTTGCGAGGCGAACTTGCCGCCTTCCTCGAGCACTGCGTTGATGGTGTCGACGTCGACGTCCGCGTGCTTGGGCAACGCCTTCAGCTCGTCCTCGATCTTCAGGACTTCGTGCAGCACGAACTGCATGTCGCGAATCGGGGGGTTGTATTGGGGCATTGCGAAAGCTCCTGGAACGTGTCGAAAAGGAAATGGGGAAGAAAGCCGATCAGCGGCGCGAGCGCGCCTCTTTCGACCGAAGGGGGATGCCGTCCGGCACCGGGCCGGAGGTCGTCGTGTGAAGCGAATGCGCCAGCAGGCGCTCGAAGCCCAGGCGCGCGCGCTCGACGCTGCCGGGGTTGCGCAGGAAGCGCGCATCGTGATGCAGCGCCAGGATCAGGCCGTGGATCTCGAACATCAGTTGCTCGGGCGAGGTCTCGCCGGACAAGTGGCCTTCGTCGATCGCCAGCTGGATGGAGCGGGTGAGCGCGTCCTGCCAGGTCTGCACCATCGTGGCGAGCGCGTCGCGCACCGGGCCCGGACGGTCGTCGAATTCGACGGCGCCGCTGATGTAGATGCAGCCGGAGTCGATCTCGAACGAGACCCGGCGCACCCAGCGCTCGAACATGGCACGCAGGCGCGGCAGGCCGCGCGCCTCGCGGATGGCGGGAAGAAAGACTTCTTCCTCGAACTTGACGTGATAGTCTCGGATCACCGAGATCTGCAGTTCCTCGCGCGATCCGAAGTGCGCGAAGACACCCGACTTGCTCATGCCGGTGACCTCGGCCAGCAGGCCGATGGACAGGCCCTCGAGACCCTTGTTGGCCGCCAGGCCCAGCGCCGCCTCGATGATCGCGGCGCGCGTCTGCAAACCCTTTTGCAAGGGGCGGGGCGTGCGGCGAAGAGCGGTAGCGTCGTTCACGGGATCTGCCGGGGCGAGCCGGAGTTCGTTGAGTGCCTGTCGAGGCTTGGCCATCCACGGTTGCCGGATGAACGAAGAAATCGAACGGTCGTGCTATTTTGCAGACTTCCGAGCCCGGCGCCAATGCCATCGCCCACTTTTTTTAGGGTCGCAATCCTAGAAATGCGACGTTGCAGTCGTGCACATCGCAAAAATAGTACGACCGTGCGATTTCCATAGTGGTTAACGCTCATTTCGCGCTCGACTCGGTCCTTCCCGCGTCGCCGGTCGAGCGCGATGGCATGCCCGCAACACGCCGGACGAGCGCCTGGTTGAGGTTTCATCCAGTAGTTGTATGCTTGTGGAATCAAGGAGCGATCCGGAAATGGATGTTCTGCAGCTGGACGTGTCGGGAAGGCCACAGGCCTGGATGACGGTCAAGGAGGCCGCCATTGCCTATGCCTGCGACGCCGTCGCATGGACGCTGGGCGACCCGTGTCACGTGATGCGCGGCGGCACGCAGCGCGCCACCGGCCGGCAATCGCGCATAGAAGTGCACTCGATCATCGCGGTGCGCGGCTCCGTCCCTTCGCGCGCCTGGCGCCAGACGCCGGCGCTCACCAACGGCAAGCTGTTCACTCGCGACCGCCATGTCTGCGCCTATTGCGGCGGACGCCACGTGAGCGAGGAACTCACCCGCGAACACATCATCCCGGTCTCGCGCCGCGGCCTCGACACGTGGATGAACTGCATCACCGCCTGCCGCTCGTGCAACGGCCGCAAGGGCAACCGCCTGCCCGAGGAGGCCAACATGACCCTGATGTACCTGCCCTACGTGCCCAGCCTGCACGAGGACATGATCCTGCGCGGCCGCCGCATCCTGGCCGACCAGATGGAGTTCCTGCTGGCCAGCGTGCCGCGCAACAGCCGCCTGCACGGCTGAACGCGAGCTTTCGGCAGGCACATTTCTTTACCTCCCCTTGCCCACCTCGGGCAATTGCTTTGCTGCAGAGTGAGAGCATCTGAAGTCTGTCAACGCCCGCCACCCGGAAGACGTTGGCAAGTCATCCCCGGAGAATTCTCATGTTCAAGCAAATCGTCACGGTGGCGGCTATCGCCACACTCGGCACCCTCGCCGCCTGCCAGACCGCCAATCCCGACGTCGTCAGTCGATACGACGCGCAACGCATGTCGTCCGTCCAGGACGCCACCGTGTTGTCGGTCCGCCCCGTCACCATCGCCGGCACCCAGAGCGGCGTCGGCACGGTAGGCGGCGCCGTCATCGGGGGCATCGCCGGCTCCAACGTGGGCGGCCCGCGCACGGGCGGCATCGTGGGCATCGTCGGTGCGATCGCCGGCGGGCTGATCGGCAACGCCGTCGAACGCGACGCCACCCAGCAGCAGGCGGTGGAAATCCTGGTCCAGCTCAAGAACGGCGATCGCCGCGCGGTGACGCAGGGCCTCGGTGCAGATGTGTTCAACCCGGGCGACCCGGTGATCATGGTCACCACGGGCGGTCGCGTGCGCGTGATGCGCGCCCCGCCGGTCACCACCGGCAACGCGGCGCCCAACGCTTACCCGACGGCCTATCCGGCGCCGGCGCCGCAGTAATTGCAGCAGCGGGCGTGACGCGTCTTCGGGCGCCTCACGCCATGAGCCAGTGATTCTCCAGAATGCGGGCTACGGCTCGCATTTTCTTTTGGCAGTTCCGAAAGACGCGAGGCGGCGGGAGACAGGACAGTGCCCCTCAAGATCGTCGTGACGCTGCACGGGATCCGCACGCGCGGACAGTGGCAGAAGCAGATCACGCCCTACCTCGCCCGCTATGGGCTGATTCCGTACCACCTCGACTACGGCTTCTTCGGCGTGCTGTCGTTCCTGCTGCCGTGGACACGCGCGAACCGCGTCCAGTGGCTGCGCACCGAGTTGCGCGACCTGATGGACCGCACCGGCGCGAAACGCGTGAGCTTGATCGCCCACAGCTTCGGCACCTGGCTCGCGCTGGAAGTACTCCAGGCAGAGAACGGCAACATCCGCTTCGACCGCGTCGTGCTCACCGGCAGCATCGTGCGGCGCGACTTTCCGTGGGGCTCGACGCTGCTTCGCAAGCGCTGGCTGCAGGCCGTTCGCAACGAGCGCGCCACCGGCGACTGGGTGGTGCGCGCCGCCGAGCTGTTCTCCCGCCTGGCCGGCCCGATCGCCCCGCGCGCCGGCGCCAGCGGCGCGAACGGCTTCATCGCACCGTGCAAGGGCATGCACGAGCACCGCATCGCCGGCGGCCACAGCGAGGTGCTCAACATCTCGAACTACGACAAGTGGGCGCGCTTCATCGCCTACCCGCGCCTGCCCGACGATCACCTGCGTCGCGTGCGCATGCTGGTGCAGCAGATCCGCGCGCTCGCGGCCTCGCAGCTGGGCGTGGACGTGGCGCTGGTGCGTGCCAACATCTTCGTGCCGAGCGCCAGCGCGTTGCGCATGATCCCGGGCGCCTGGGACAACATGACCTGGGCGCCCGAGCACGACATCGAACTCGAGCTCGACCACGGCAGCACCGGTCGCGCGTTCACCGACGGCACGCCGTTCTCGATCCGCCGCCGCGGCGCCAGCTGGAGCGCCGGCGTGCTGCCCGGCCCCGAACAGGCCAAGCTCAATCCGCGCCTGCAATGGGTGCTGTCGCTGCCGATCGGGCGTCTCGTCACGCACGACGACCTCACCGTGGCGCAGGACGTGGTGGGCGTGCTCAACGTCGACGGGCTCGACAGCATTCCGGCGATGCTGCAGACTCCCGGCGATCCGACGCTGAAGACCCTCGTCTTCACGCTGTGGGCCTCGACGGAGAAAATCCGCGAATCGCTGGCCCTGGCCAACACGGGAGAACCCCTGCATGACGATTGACCTCCACGCGACCTGCCCCGCCACGGCGGAATTCCACGAAGAGATCGTGCAGTTCGTCTTCCGCTCGGCCGTGTCCACCGGGTTGCTGCAGAACGCCCGCGCGATGCTGGACGCGGCGCCGAGGGAACTCGCCGAGTCCTTCGAGCAGGCGGTACGCACGTCGGGCCTCGCATCCTGAGCGCCGCGCCTGCTCCGCGAAGCGTCACCGAGGCCGAGCTGGCCGACCTGGTGGCGCGCGCCCGCGCCGTGCTGCCCAATGCGCACGCGCCCTATTCCGACTTCCGCGTCGCCGCCGCGGTGCTCGACGAGCAGGGCCGCGTGCACCTGGGCGTCAATGTGGAGAACGCGTCGTACGGACTCACCAACTGCGCCGAGCGCGTGGCGATCGGCGTCGCCGTCGCGGCCGGCGCGAAGCGCATCCTGGCCGTCGGCGTCACCGCCGCGAAGCTGCACCCGATCGCGCCCTGCGGCGCCTGCCGCCAGGTGATCCGCGAGTTCGCAGACGCCGACGCGCCGGTGGCCAGCGATGCGCCGGACGGCAGCCTGGTGGTCACGACGGCCGGCGACCTGCTGCCGGGCGCGTTCCTGAGCCTGGTGCAGGGCGAATAGCTCAGAGTGCCGCAGCCAGCTCTTTGACCAGTTGCGCCGCCGGCACCGCGCGGCATCCGCTCACGTTCTGCCCGGCCCACAGTGGAGAGAAATCGCCGCTTCCCGCCCGTTCGGCCGCTGCACGCAATGGCGCGAGTGCATTGACGGCCGACGGGAACGCCGGCGCCAGCGCGCTGATCGCCCCGAGCTCGCGCATCAGCCGATTGACGATGCCGCGCGCCGGTCGTCCGGTGAAGAGATTGGTCAGCGCCGTGCTTCGCGCCGCCTCGGATTGCAACGCAACGCGATGCACGGCGCTGGTGGTGGCCTCCGCGCAGAGCAGGAAGGCCGTGCCGAGCTGCACGGCACTGGCCCCCAATCGCAACGCCGCGGCGACACCCGCCGCGTCCGCGATGCCGCCTGCAGCGATCACCGGCACGCGCACCGCGGCGACCACCTGCGGCAGCAAGGCCATCGTCCCCATCTGCGTGCCGATGTCGAGCGCCGTCCCCGCCGACAGGAAGATGCCGCGATGACCCCCGGCCTCCACGCCCTGCGCAATGACGGCGTCGACGCCTTGCGCGGCCAGCCACTGCGCCTCCGCCACCGTCGTCGCCGACGCCCACACCTGCGCCCCCGCGCGCCTGACGCGCTCGAGCAGGTTCGCGGGCGGCAACCCGAAATGGAAGCTGACCACCTCGGGCCGCAACACCTCGACCGCGTCGGCCGCTTCGTCGCCGAACGGCAGTCGTCCCGGGCCGTTCGAGATCGCGGAGAAGGACAGGCCCAGCTCCTCGTAATAGGGCCGCAGCGCGTCGCGCCAGGCGGCCTCGCGCACGGGGTCGGCCGCAGGCGGCGAATGGCAGAAGAAGTTGAGGTTGACCGGCAGCCCGCCACCGCGTCGCAGCTCGCCGACCGCGTCGCGCAAGGCCTGCGGCGACATCGCCGCGCCGGGCAGCGAGCCGAGGGCGCCGGCGCCCGACACGGCCGCCGCCATGGCGGCGCCCTGGAAGCCGGCCATCGGGGCCTGGATGAGGGGGAGCTCGAGGCCCAGGCGAGCAGTGAAGGAGCGGGCGGCGGTGGATTCATGCATTCGGGCATCGTCGCATCAACCAACCGTCCCGATGAACGCAGAGGCCTCCTGTCCGGGCATGGGCATTGCCGACCCAGGGCACCTCCCGCCTTTGCCGGCGGACTCGACAACCCATCAGGAACTTTCATGAAAACCAACTCGCTGACCCTGCTCTCCGCCGCCGCCCTGGCCCTCGCCGTGTCTTTCGGCGCCCAGGCACAGGCACCCGCCAAGCTGTCCGGCCAGGACAAGTCGTTCCTGAAGGATGCGGCCGAAGGCGGCAATGCCGAGATCTCGGGCAGCCAGGTCGCCCTCACGCATTCGGCCAATGCCGACGTGAAGGCGTTCGCGCAGCAGATGGTCGACGACCACGGCAAGGCCAACGCCGAGCTGAAGGGCCTGGCCGAGCAGAAGGGCGTGAAGGTGTCGGACACGCCGTCGATCACGAAGAAGACGGAGATCAAGATGCTGTCCGAGCGCAAGGGCTCGAGCTTCGACCAGCACTACGCCGACTCGATCGGCGTGAAGGCGCACGAAGACACGATCAAGCTGTTCCAGAAGGAAGTGGACAAGGGCAGCGACGCCGACGTGAAGGCCTGGGCCTCGAAGACGCTGCCGACGCTGCAGCACCACCTCGAGATGGCGCAGGCGCTGAAGACCAAGGCCGACGCCGAACCGAAGTGATCGTCGCACGCCGGACCCGCACACGGGCCCGGCGCTTGCCGGCAAGCAGACGCCCCTTTCACGCGATACCTCAAGGACACGGCCATGCGACAGATCGTTGTCGGTACGTTCGACCAGCAGGACGCCGCGCGTGCCGCCATCGCGGCGCTCGCCAACGACCGCTTCGATCCGCGGCGTGTCCACGCCATCGAGACGCGCGCACCCGACTTCGACGACGAACTCGCGCCGCCGCCCATCGTCGATGACAGCATGGTCGACCACCTGCGCAACTTCTTCGCCGGCCTGTTCGGCGTCGGACACGATGTCACGTCGTACGCGGCGGCGATGCGACGCGGTGGCGCCGTCGTGCGCGTCGACGTCGATGACCAGCCGCAGGCCGCACGGGCGGAACTGGCATTCGCGAACGCCGGCGCGATCGACATCACGCGACGCGAGAACTAGCGCTCGTTCGATCCGTCGACGGTCTCGTGGTTCACCCTGTCTCCGGCGCGACACGTCGCGTTTTCGAGCACAGGCAACCGGCGGCGCATCCCGTATGCTCGCGCCGGACCTGCTCCGCAATACCTGGGGAGTCGCGTCACTCCTCATGAACCCGAAGCAACAGCAGCTCCAAGCCCAGCGCGTCGATACGACCACCATGACCCTGGTGAGTTCGTTGCTGCAGTCTTTTCTGATCGGCCTGTTCGCGTTCACGGGCGCCGCCACCTGGGGCGTGGCGATCGGCTTCCTGCTCCTGAGCGTGGGCAGCACCAGTTTCTTCCTCCTTGCGGTGATCCGCGGCTGGAACCTGCGCTACAAGGACCGATGGCTGCTGTGGGCGCAGTTGCTCGCCAACTACGTCATCCAGCTCATCTTCATCGTCGCGGCCCCGAAGCTGTGGATCATCTTCCTGGCCTCCAGCCTCGTCTCGTTCAACTACGCGATGCTGGGCTTCACGCCGCGCCAGTTCCGCTGGACCTGGCTGGGCTTCGGCGCGACAACCGCGCTGGCGCTGTTCATCGGGCGCGATCGCTTCGCCTACCCGGAACTGACCAACGTCAACATCGCGCTGCTGTGGCTGTTCTTCTTCCTCGCCGTGCGCCGCCTGGCGCTGCTCGGCCTGCAGTTCAGCACGCTGCGCGCCGAGCTGTCGCAGCGCAATCGCGAGCTGACGCTGTCGATCGCCCGCGTCCAGGAGCTCGCCAGCCACGACGAGCTCACCGGGGTCTTCAACCGGCGCCATTTCATGGAACTGCTGCTGGACGAGCGCGAGCGATCGCACCGCACGCAGCAGCCCTACTCGGTGGCGTTGTTCGACCTCGACCACTTCAAGACGATCAACGACCGCTTCGGCCACGCCGCCGGCGATTCGGTGCTGCGCGACTTCTGCACGCTGGTGCAGGCCCACATGCGCGTGACCGACCGCTTCGCGCGCTGGGGCGGCGAGGAGTTCGTGCTACTGATGCCGGTGACGACGCCTGTCGAGAGCGCATCGCTGGCGGTGGAGCGCATCCGCAGCGCGGTCGCGTCCCATGACTGGAGCAGCATGTCGGCGTTGTCGGCCGACATGCGCGTGACGGTGTCGGCCGGCGTGGCCACCTGCGTGCCGGGCGAGTCGGCCGAGGCGCTGATCGCGCGCGCCGACGTCGCGCTGTACCAGGCCAAGGCCGCCGGCCGCAACTGCTTCGTGATGGCGGCTTAGAAGCTCGTCAGGAACAAGCCGGCCACCGCCGCCCCCATCACCGCTGTCGCGGCCCAGCCGAAGAAGCGATGGCGCAGGCTCATCGTGAGGGGGCCCATGAGCTTCTTCGACTGTCCGATCCACATCATCACCACCATGATGGGCACCGAGATCACGCCGTTGACGATCGCGCTCCACACCAGAGCCTTGATCGGATCGACCTCCACCGTGCTCATCAAGGTGCCGATGACCGTCGCCGCGATGATGATCACGTAGAAGCCGCGCGCCTCGTGGAATCCGCGCGAGAGCCCGGCCTTCCAGCCGAAGGCCTCGCTGACCGCGTAGGCCGCGGAGCCGGCGAGGACAGGCACCGCGAGCAGGCCGGTGCCGATGATGCCGAGTGCGAAGATCGCGAACGCGAACTCGCCGGCCACCGGACGCAGCGCCTCGGCCGCCTGCGACGAGGTCTGGATGTTGGTGATGCCGTGCATGTTCAGCGTGACGGCCGTCGCGATCACGATGCACAGCGCGATGACGTTGGAGAAGATCATGCCGAACGACGTGTCCTGCTTGATGCGCGACAAGTGCTCCGCCGCGTATTCCGGATGCTTGCGCAGCGCCGCGGCCTCGGGACGGCGCGCGTTGTCCTCCACCTCCTGCGAAGCCTGCCAGAAGAAAAGGTACGGGCTGATCGTGGTGCCGAGCACCGCCACCACCATCGCGGCGTAGTCGTTCATCGACGTGCCCGGCGGGATGAAGCGCCATGGCGTCAGCCCTTCGATCATGACCTGGCGCCAGGGCACCGACACGGACAGGATCACGGCGACATAGGCGAACAGCGCGAACGTGAGCCACTTCAGCACGCGCACCGTGCGCTCGTACGAGAACGCCACCTGGCAGACGATGGACAGCACGCCGAACCCCACCACGTACAGCGCCGCGTGGCCGCCCGCCAGCAGGCGCACGCCCTCGCCCATCGCACCGATGTCGGCCGCGATGTTGATGGTGTTGGCAACCACCAGCAGGCCCACCAGCACCAGCGTGAGCCAGCGCGGGCAGATCTTGGCGATGTTGGCGCCCAGCCCTTCGCCGGTGACCCAGCCGATGCGCGCGGACAGCATCTGGATGCCGATCATCAGCGGCGTGGTCAGCAGCAGCGTCCACACGAGACCGAAGCGGAACTGCGAGCCGATCTGCGAGTAGGTGGCGATGCCGCTCGGGTCGTCGTCGGCAGCACCGGTGATCAGGCCGGGGCCCAGGCGCTTGGCGAAGCCGTTGATCTGGCCGTTGAGTTTCGCGTTCATGTCAGATCTCCCCGCGAAGGCGAAGGGCACGAAACGCGGCCGGACCACGGTCCGGGAGCAGCGGTGCCGCGGTGGAGGGCGAGAAGAAGAATTGCATGCGGGACTCCTCCGGGCGTCGGGTCGGACGCTGGCGGATGGACGACGCGAGGCGTCGAGGCGGAGAACCGGGAAGAAAGCGCAGGGGCGTGAGGCGCCCCGGTGACAGGCTGGCTTGCCGGGCGGGTAGAAAGGTGAGGTGCCTTCTCCGCCCGTGACAGCAAGCCGGTGTGCCCTAGGCTTGCGATGTGGACGACGAAGGCACGCAACTAGGATGTGAGTCCATGTTCCTGAGCTTGTCGTGATCGAAGCGCGGATTATCGACAGCGTTGCGAAGCCGGGTCAAGCGACTTCGCGCACGCGTCGTCGTGGATCTGAAGCCGCGCTGTCGCCGCCAAGGCACGCCAACTGCCGTGCGGCTGGATGAGTCCACCCCCGCCAACCGGTCGCCGGCTGCGCCCGCATTCGCGCGCGGGCCGCGTCGCGCTGGCGATGGTCGTCGCCCTGGTCGCCTTCTTCTGGGCGTTCGACTGGAACTGGTGCCGACCGCTGCTGCGCCACTACGTGATGTCGCATTCCGGCCGCAGCTTCGAGTTCGAGGACCTGAAGGTGCACTGGCGCCACGGCCTCGATCCCACGATCGAGTTTCGCGGCCTGACGATCCAGAACGCGCCGTGGGCTGCCTCGAAGGCCCCGTTCCTGCACGCCGGTCGCATCGCGGCGACGATCTCCTGGCGCAGCCTGGGCTCGAACATGACTGTCGTGACCCTGATCGAGCTGGACGATGCCCAGGTCGACATGGAGCGCCTGGCCGATGGCCTGCGCAACTGGCGCCTGGGCCATCCCGACGACCGCGGACCGCCGCGCGTGCGCGTCGAGGCGCTCGATGCGCAACGCAGCCAGTTGCACACGATCCATCGCGGCATCGGCCTGGAGGCCGATGTCAGCATCACGCCGCTGCCGGCTCCCGAGCCCGTCGACGGCCACCCGGACCTGCCGCTGACGAAACTGCTCGTGTTCAAGGGCCAGTTCCGGGACGACCCGTTCGACGGCGAGGCGCGCGCGAGCGACATCCTGGCCTTCGGCGCAACGCCGAGAAAGTTCTCGCTGCGGGGAGTGGCACGCTCCGGCGCACTTCGCCTGGAGGCCTCCGGCCTCACGAACGACGTGCACGCCTTGGGCGACCTGGATTGCGACATCAAGTTGTCCGCCGCGGGCGCCGGCTCGTACCGCCCTTTGCCGCAAGCCCTCGCCCGCCTGCGCCCGCTCGTCGCGCAAGGCCACGTCGCGAAGAACGGCGACGCCTGGACGGGCTCCGACGTGCACCTGCGCGCAGGCCGACAGACCACGCTCGTCGCCGACATCGCCTTCACCGGCAACATGAAGAGCGACACGCCGCGCCGCACGCTCAAGGCCACGTTGCGCGACGCCGTCGTCGATGTCGATGACCTGTCGCTGCTGCGCGGCAAGACGCCGCCCGGCCAGAAGCCTGCCGCCGGAATGCAGCCCGACGAGGATCACGCGCTGTCGACGACGCCGCTGGATCTGGCTCAGCTGCGCGAGCTCGACGCGGATGTCGACCTGAAGAATGCGCGCTTCACCGGCGCCGAGCGCGCAATGGCGCAGACCTTGCGCGCGCACGCGACGCTGACCGACGGTGTCGCGCGCCTGCAGACGCTGGACTTCGGCCTCGCCGATGGCCACGTCACGGGCTCGCTGAAGCTGGACGCTTCGCGCACGCCAGCAGACTTCGCGCTGAATCTGGATGCGCACGGGCTGCGCATAGCCCGGCTCTCGTCCACGCTGGCCAGCAACGGCGCGCTGAGCGGCGTCATCGACGCGCACGCAGAGCTCACGTCGCGCGGCGACTCGCCGCGCGCACTCGCCAGCGCCGCAAGCGGCATGGTCACGATCTCGCTGGCCGACGGCGCCACGGTGTCCAAGCGCCTCGATGCCAAGCTCGGATTGAACGGCGGCGAATGGCTGCGCACGCTGTTCGACAAATCGGCCCGCGTGCCGGTGCAATGCGGCGCCGTGACGCTGGCGCTGGATCACGGCGTGGCCACCAGCAGACGCTTCGTGTTCGAGACCGCGGACACCGCGCTCGCCGGCCATGGCTCGGTCAAGCTGGCCGACGAGACGCTGGACGCCACCGTCACGCCGGCGCACAAGAAGCTCGCGCTGCTGTCCCTCGACAAGGCGATCCACGCCGAGGGGTCTTGGCACGACGTCAAGATTTCGCTGAGGCCGCCTTCCGGCGACGTGCCGGCGCGTTGCGACGCAGCGCGTCAGGCTTCGAGAGCCCGGGCCTTGCCGGTGCCGTGACGCGCCGCGCGGTCGTCGAGCAAAGGCACCAACGCGACGATCGCCACAACCAGCAGCACCAGCAGGCCCAGCGCCCACGTGAGGCTGGTCACCTGGGCGAGCCAGCCGATCAGCGGCGGACCGAGCAGCAGACCGGAGTAGCCAAAGCCCGACAACAACGCGACGGCGCGTGCGGCGGAAGCGTCTGCCGCGGCACCGCCCGCGAGCGCATCGGCACGCCGGCCGGCGGCGGCAAATGCAGTCGGCACGACGGTGGCCATGCCCAGGCCCAGCAGCACGAAGGCGACCATCGCGGTGTCCACCCGCGCCAGCATCAGCGCGCCCGCGAGCGCCGCCGCGCCGAGTGCGGTGAACAGCCGCAGCAGCCGCACGCTGCCGAACAGTTCGAGCAGGCGGTCGCCCACCATGCGCATCGTCGTCATGGCCCCCGCAAAAACGGCGTAGCCGAGCGCAGCCAGCGATTCGCTGGCCCGTGCCTTGTCGTGCAGCCACACCGCGCTCCAGTCGGCGAGCGCGCCTTCGGTGAGGAAGGCGCAGAAGCAGATCACGCCCAATCCCAGCAGCACGCGGTCGACACGCGCTCCCCGACGCCCGAAGCTCATCGACGGCCGCATCGCGGCGGGCGCGGCCGTCGCCCGCAGTGGCAGGTGGGCGCGCATCAGCAGCATCAGCGCGAGCAACAGCACGCCGGCGAGGGCCACGGCCATGCCGATCAGGTGCAGCAGCGGCGGCAAGCCCGCACGCGCGGCCAGGCTGCCAGCGCCGGCGCCGACCAGGCCGCCCGCGCTCCATGCGCCGTGCAGCGACGACATGATGGGGCGCGATACCCGGGCCTGCACATCCACGGCCAGCACGTTCATCGCCACCTGCATGGTGCCGAGCGCGGCGCCCATCTCGAGCATCACGAGCACCAGTGACGGCACGATGCCGGTCAGGAACGGCATCGGCAACATCAACAACAGCACGACACCGGCCAGCAGCGCGAGCTGACGGGCGCCGAGCAGCTGCGCACCCTTGCCGGCCAACGGAAACGACAGCAGCACGCCGCACGACATCGCGAACAACACGCTGCCCAGCGCGCCATCGCCGAGGGCCATTCCTTCGCGCAAGGCGGGGATGCGCGAGACCCAGGACGCGAAGGCGGCGCCGTTGACGAAGAACACCAGGCCGACGCCCCAGCGTGCGCGGGTGATCGTCGCCAGCGGAGCGGAAGGGAGAGGCGGCGCTGCGTCGTTCATGCTCGAATCCTATCGATCAATCGCCCTTAGTCAAGCAATATCGAGCATTTTCGAGCACTCAACATGGTGATTCATGACTACAATGTGAACCGTTGCATCGCACGACAGCTCTCCCTGGAACGCCCTTGAACACCGATACGCAGTCGCCCCGCTTTACCGCCGAACGCCAACGCCGCATCGAGGAGATGCTGCGTGAGCAAGGGCGCGTCGAAGTGCTCGAACTTGCTCGAATGCTGCAGGTTTCCGAGCACACGGTCCGACGCGACCTGCTGGCGCTTCAAGACCAGGGCCTGCTGCAACGCACCCACGGCGGCGCCGTGACGCTGGACACCCAACGCCTCGGACTGGGCGCGCGCACCGCGGTGCTGGCCGATGCGAAGGCCGCCATCGGCCGTGCCGCGGCGGCACTCGTCGAGCCCGGCCAGACGGTGGTGCTCGATGCCGGCTCGACGCCGTTGGCGATGGCGCGCGCGCTGACGGTGCGTCCGCTGACGGTGATCACCAGTTCGCTGGACGTCGCAGCGATCTTCGCCGGCGACACGCAGGTGCAGATCGCGTTGACCGGCGGCACATGGCAGCACGAGAACCGCGCCCTGTGGGGCCCGGCCGCTGTCGCGATGCTGGCGAACTGCCGCGCCGACTGGGCGGTGCCGGGCGCCTGCGCGATCGACGCGACGCTGGGCGTCAGCGCGCCCGACGAAGCCGACGCCGCGCTCAAGCGCGCGATGATCGCGTGCGCCCGCCGCACGTTGATCCTGGGCGACCACTCGAAGCTCGGCAGCATGGCACCGTTCCACGTGGCACCGTGGTCGCAGGTGCATGCGCTGCTGATCGACGAGCCATGGGCCGAAGGGGAAGCCGCGGGCGTGCCGGTGGTCGTGGCTCAGTCTTCGTAGAAACGAGGAATCGGACCTCTTTGCGGCGTCGTGTCGCCGCCGAGGTCGAGCATCAGCTTGTCGACGAAGCACCAGCCCCAGCCTTCGGGCGGGTCGTAGCCTTCGATGATCGGATGCGTCGTCGCGTGGAAGTGCCTGGTCGCATGGCGATTCGGGGAATCGTCGCAGCAGCCCACGTGGCCGCAGATGCGGCAGATCCTCAGGTGCACCCACTCGTCGCCGGTCTTCAGGCACTCCTCGCAGCCGAGCGCGCTCGGCGTGACGGTGGCGATCAAATGGGTGTGCGTGCAGTGCTTGCTCATCGGGTGGCCTCGGGTCGCGACAAGGGGAGCGAACCATTCTGCGCGCAACCGCCGCCGCGTGTCGCGACGCCGGATTGTCACGAGCGATTCATGCAACTGTCTTAGGCTGACACGGAAGGCGAGACGCATTGTCTCGGGAGCCCCGCATGAAGATCCTCATCGTCACGGACGCCTGGACGCCGCAGATCAACGGCGTCGTGCGGACGCTGCAGATGACCGTGCGCGAGCTCGTCGCGCTGGGACATGCGGTCGAGATCCTGTCGCCGGACCTGTTCCGCTCCATCCCCTGCCCCGGCTACGCCGAGATCCGGCTGGCGCTGGTCGGCCGCAACCAGGTACGCCGGCGCATGCTGGCCCTGGCCCCGGACGCGCTGCACATCGCCACCGAAGGCCCGCTCGGGATCCATGCCCGCGCGGTCGCCCGCGAGCGCGCGTGGCCGTTCACGACGGCGTATCACACGCGCTTTCCGGAGTACCTGCGCGCCCGCCTGCCCATTCCGCTGGCGGTGAGCTACGCCTTCCTGCGCCGCTTCCACGGCGCCGGCGTCGCGACCCTGGCCGCCACGCCGGCGATCGTCGACGACCTCTCCGCCCACGGCTTCGCAGCACCCCGCGTGTGGTCGCGCGGCGTGGACACCGCCCTGTTCAATCCGGACGGTCCGCGCGAGCCGCGCGGCAGCGGCCCGGTGTTCCTGCACGTGGGTCGCATCGCCGTCGAGAAACAGGTCGACGAGTTCCTGAAGCTCGACCTGCCCGGAGAGAAATGGGTGGTCGGCGACGGCCCGGAACGCGCCCGCCTGCAGGCCGCCTACCCGCAGGCGCGCTGGTTCGGCACGCTGCAGGGCGAAGCGCTGGCGCGCGTGTTCCGCAGCGCCGACGTGAAGGTGTTCACCAGCGTCACCGACACGTTCGGCCTGGTGCTGATCGAGGCGATGGCCAGCGGCACGCCGGTGGCCGCGTTTCCCGTCGCAGGCCCGATCGACGTCGTCGGCACGTCCGCCGGCGGCGTGCTCGACGCCGACCTGCGCCGCGCCTGCCTGGCCGCCCTCGCACTCCCGCGCGACGGCGCGCGCGCGCACGCGCTGACCTTCAGCTGGGCGGCCGCCACGCGGCAGTTCGTCGATGCCTTGCCGACGATCGCGCAGCTTGCGGCCACCGGCGGGTTGGTCAACGCCCCGACATGACCTCGGACAGCACGGCAAGTTCCGGTTGACGCACGCCCGGTCGCAGCGCCTCGTCGTCCTCGTTCGTCGCCGGCTTGCCTCGATGGTCGCGCGTCGACCAGTCGAGGATCTCGAGCCGGCCGTCCGGATGCTCGACGAGTGCCGTCAGGCTCTCCACCCAGTCGCCGTCGTTGCAATACAGCACGCCGTCGATCATGCGCATCTCGGCATGGTGGATATGGCCGCAGATGACGCCATCGGCGCCGCGCCGGCGGGCCTCACGTGCCACCGCCACCTCGAAGTCGCCGATGTAGCTCACCGCGCGCTTGACCTTCTGCTTCAGGTACTTCGACAGGCTCCAGTACGGCAGACCCATGCGCGCGCGCAGCGAGTTGAAATACTTGTTGAGCTTGAGGATGAAGGTGTACAGCGAGTCGCCGACGTAGGCCAGCCACTTGGCGCACTGGATCACGCCGTCGAACAGGTCGCCGTGCGTCACCCACATCCGGCGGCCGTCGGCCGTCTCGTGCATCCATTCATGCACGACCTCGACACCGCCGAACTCGTGCTCGACGTATTTGCGCGCGAACTCGTCGTGGTTGCCCGGCACGAAGATCACGCGCGTGCCCTTGCGCGCCTTGCGCAAGAGTTTCTGGATCACGTCGTTGTGGGCCTGCGGCCAGTACCAGGAGCGGCGCAGTTGCCAGCCGTCGATGATGTCGCCGACGAGGAACAGCTGGTCGCAATCGACCTGCTTGAGGAAGTCCAGCAACGCATCGGCTCGACAGCCGGGCGTGCCCAGGTGAAGGTCGGAGATCCAGACCGTGCGCACACGAATGGACGCGCCATCGCGCGGCCGGTTGTCTGCAGGCGGCGGGGCGAGGGGGTGGGCATGGCGGTCCATGGCTCGTCATCGTGCGCCCGGCGCATGATGATGGCGCGACAGCGGCGTGACGATTGCGTGACTTCGGCCAAAGTCTGGCGCAACCCTTGCAACGCTGATACAACACGACGACTCCAGGAGCAGCACTACATGAAGCAAAAACCCGTTCTCACGCGCGACGACGTCGCCCGCATCCTCGACCACGCTCGCGCCGAAGCGCAAGCCAACCAGTGGCCGGTGACGATCGCCATCGTCGACGACGGCGGCCATCCGCTCGCACTGGAGCGCCTGGACGGCGCTGCGCCGGTGTCGGCCTACATCGCCACCGAGAAGGCACGCACCTCGGCCATGGGGCGGCGCCCGTCGGCTGCCTACGAAGAGATGATCAATGGCGGCCGCACGTCGTTCCTGTCGGCGCCGATGACGGCCATGCTCGAGGGTGGCGTGCCCATCGTCGTCGAGGGCCAGGTGATCGGCGCGGTCGGCGTGTCGGGCGTGAAGTCGAACCAGGACGCGCAGGTCGCCGGCGCCGGCATCGCGGGTCTCGCAGCACCGGAACCCACCCGGATCGGCGAGCGCCCGACGTTCCCCGGCGGAAACCGCACCAATGCGGGCTGATTTGCGTCGGCGCACCATTTTGCAGCGGCTGTAAGCGGCGACTGACGCAGGCAAGAGCGCGATTCCGACTGACAAGGGATCGCGGAACGACGACCATGCATGAACCCCGGCCGCTCACTGTGACTGCCGTGACCCCTCACCGGCAGGACACATGCTCATCAAGATCGGCTTCGACATCGAACTCACCGTCAGCGCCCCCATGGCGCTGATCTACCTGCTGCACGTCCACCCGTCGCGCCACGACGACCTGCAGACGTCCGAGAACTTCAATGTCTCGCCGCCGGTGGAGGTGGACAACTACATCGACTACTTCGGCAACCATTGCGGCCGCATCAACGCGCCGGCCGGCGTGTCGTCCGTGCGCTTCACCAACGACGCCGTGGTCGCCGACTCCGGCCTGCCCGATGCGACGGCCTGGGACGCGTGGCAGCACGACCCGTGCGAACTGCCTGTCAGCACGCTGCAGTTCCTGCTCGCCAGCCGCTACTGCGAGGTCGACAGCGAGCTGATGCAGTTCGCCTGGAACCAGTTCGGCAACGCGCCGATGGGCTGGGGTCGCGTGCAGGCGATCTGCGACTTCGTGCACAACCACCTGCGCTTCGACTACCAGCTGGCGCGCCCGACACGCACCGCGCTCGACGGATTCCGCGAAGGCACCGGCGTCTGTCGCGACTTCACGCACCTGGCGATCACGCTGTGCCGCTGCATGAACATCCCGGCTCGATACTGCACCGGGTATCTTGGCGACATCGGCATTCCGCCGGTGCCGTATCCGATGGACTTCAGCGCCTGGTTCGAGGTGTTTCTCGGCGACCGCTGGCACACCTTCGATGCGCGCCACAACACGCCACGCATCGGTCGCATCGTGATGGCGCGGGGCCGCGATGCCAGCGACGTGCCGATCACGATGGCGTTCGGCCAGAACACGCTCAAGCGCTTCGAAGTCACCACCTACGAGCTTGCGCAGGCCTGAGAAGATGGCCGCTTGAAGGGGCGCGAAGCCCTTGATCGCGCTGCGACGTGACACCGCGCGGCACGCCGCGTGCGTACACTGGCCAGCACCCACCCCTTGATGCCGCGTTCGCGCGCGGCCGCCCGCATCGTGAGCACCAACGACTCCTTCGAATCCGTCCCCATCCTCACGCAGGCCGTCGGCGTCGTGCCCGCTGTGGCGCCCTTCGCGGCGCCGGCCGGGTCGATGATCCATCTGATCGGCGGCGAGAAGGGCGGCGTCGGCAAGTCCGTGGTCGCCCGCCTGCTGGCCCAGCACTTCATCGACCACAACCTCGCGTTCACCGGCTTCGACACCGACCGCTCGCACGGCGCACTGATGCGCTTCTACAAGGACTACGCGTCGCCTGTGCTGGTGGACCGCTTCGAGGCGCTGGACGCCATCGTCGAGAGCGCCATCGAACACCCGGGGCAGCGCGTGCTGGTGGACCTGGCCGCGCAGACGCACGATCCGCTGGTGCGCTGGATGGACGACTCGGGCGTGCTGGAGCTCTCCGCCGAATCGGGCGTGCAGATCCACTACTGGCACGTGATGGACGCGGGCCGCGACTCCGTCGACCTGCTCGAGCGCCTGATCGACCGCTTCGAGAATCGCCTCAACTACGTGCTGGTGCTCAACGAGCTGCGCGGCGACGACTTCGGCAACCTCGAACGCTCGGGCCAGTTCGAACGTGCCAAGGCGCTCGGCGCCCGTGTCGTGCACCTGAAGCACCTGCAGGACGCGGTGCTGCGCAAGATCGATGCCGCCAACAGCAGCTTCTGGGCCGCGCGCACGATGGCCAGCAACGAAGGCCCCAAGCTCGGGCTGCTGGAGCGCCAACGCCTGAAGATGTGGCTGGCGCACGCGGCCGGCGAGATCGCGGCAGCCGGGGTCTGAGCACGCCAGAATGAAAAACGCCCGCCGCGGCGAAGCCGTGGCGGGCGAAAATGCTCTCTGCGGCCTGCCCGAACAGGCCGTCTCTTTCTTGTTGCTTAGAACGAGTGGCGCACGCCGAGGGCGAATTCCGTCAGCGAGTGGTCGGCGGCGGTGGTCAGGCCCGAGATCGAACCGTTGTAGCGGCCCGTGTTGTTGCCGACGAAGCCGGTGTTGACGAAGCGCGACAGCGACGTGTACAGGGCGGTACGCTTGGACAGGTCGTACTGGTAGCCCGCGCCGAAGGCGTTGGTCTTGCCATCCTGGGCGCCGGCGGCGTTGTTGTCGATCTCGTTGTTGACCCACTGGGCCTTGAACAGGTTCGCGCCCACGCGGTAGTCGGCACCGATCCAGATGCCACGGCCATCGTGCTTGTACAGGTCGGCGACGTCGCGCTTGTCGTCGCCCTTCAGGTAGCCGGCATAGACGCGCAGGGCGTCCAGCGTGTAGCTGGCGCTGGCCGTGATCGTGTTGACGTTGTTGCCGACCGAAGCGCCGCTGCCGTTGGTCGTGGTGGCGAAGGAGCCAGCAGTCTTGTCGGAGACGAACGACACCATCGCGTCGAAGCCGAAGTTCGTGTAGCGGATCGAGCCGTCGAAGAGGCGGGTCTCGTTGGCGCCGCCCGTGATTTCGCCGGCTCCGTACAGGACACTGGCCTTGAAGCCGCTCAGCACCGGCGTGGTGTAGCGAACCGAGTTGTTGACGCGAGCCGGGCCGCCGTTCAGGCTTTCGCTGTTCGTCGTCGTCGTCGTTCCGGCAGTGGTCGCGCCGCCCTGGACCGGCTCGTAGCCGCCCGCATAGCCGCCGATGACGGACGTCGAAGGGCCCGAGCCCGTCACGTTGGAGAAGGCGCTGAATTCGCCGCTCTGGATGTACAGGCTGCTGTACTGGCGGCCGGCGCTGAGCGAGCCGTAGCTCGCATTGCGGATGGCACCGAAAGCTTGACGGCCGAACAGCGCGCCGCCCTGGGCCGAGCTGCCGGTGTCGACGTTCAGGCCGCCTTCGAGCACGAAGTCGACGTAGGTTCCGCCGCCGATGTCTTCCGTGCCCTTGAAACCGAGACGGCTGCCGGCGAGACCACCGTTGGAGAACTCGCGAACGGTGGTCGCGGCGCCCTTGATGTAGGAGCCGCCCAGGTCGACGATGCCGTACACGGTGACGCTGGATTGGGCAAAGGCGGTCGGGGCAATCAGAGCGAGCGCGAGCGCGCCGAGTTTGAATTTCATGGTGTTTTCTCGAGATTCGGATAGAAAAAGGGGGACGAACCGGTCGCTGCCATCGTCTGAACTGGTTCAGACGGGCTACTAACTGCGCCGTCGACAGATCGATTGTCTGATCGCCGCGCCGATACAGCCAGCTTTCAGGTTCGTCAAATCATCGCGAAGCTTATGAATTTATTGAGCTTTGCGCCGTTTGACCGGTGTTTGCATGGTGCAGACCCGGTGTGACACCCAATTGACAGTTGGATTTTTACGACCTCAAAGCGTCGCGAAGTTGCAACGAAATAACGACCCACAATGGTGCAAAGGTTATTTTGGTGCGTCAGAACCTGGTGAAAACCCGACTCAAACGCACTTGCCAGGTGCGCACAACCCAGCTTAAAGTCCGCGCAATCGTTTGCGCAAACGTTTGCGCGACGAGTTCACGTGGCTTACCCCGGCCCGACAGCACGGCAGCAACGACGCCGGCGCGGCCTCAACTCGCAGGAGACAAACCCATGATCCGTTCGACCCGCCGCCTGGCCCTTCACGCCCTCGCCGGCGCCGCCGCCCTCGCGCTGCTGCCGCAGTTCGCCCTTGCCGCCGACGCCAAGCCGCGCGTCGCGCTGGTCATGAAGTCGCTCGCCAACGAGTTCTTCCAGACGATGCAGGACGGCGCCAAGGCCGACCAGAAGGCGCACTCGTCCGAATACACGCTGATCTCCAACGGCATCAAGGACGAGACCGACACTGCCGCCCAGATCAAGATCGTGCAGCAGATGCTCGTCGAGCATGTCGACGCGATCGTCATCGCGCCGGCCGATTCGAAGGCGCTGGTGCCGGTGCTGGCCGAGGCCGCGGCCAAGGGCGTGATCGTCGTCAACATCGACAACAAGCTCGACGCCGATGCGCTCAAGGAGAAGAACCTGGTCGTGCCGTTCGTCGGCCCGGACAACCGCAAGGGCGCGAAGCTCGCCGGCGACTACCTGGGCAAGCAGTTGAAGGCGGGCGACAAGGTAGGCATCCTCGAAGGCGTGTCCACCACGTTCAACGCGCAGCAGCGCACCGCCGGCTTCCAGGATGCGATGAAGGCCGTCGGCGCCAACGTCGTCAGCGTGCAGTCGGGCCAGTGGGAGATGGACAAGGCCAACGCCGTGGCGGCCGCGATGCTGCGCGAGCATCCGGACCTGCGCGCGCTGCTGGCCGGCAACGACAACATGGCGCTCGGCGCCGTCGCCGCGATCAAGAGCGCGGGCAAGACAGGCAAGGTGCTGGTCGTCGGCTACGACAACATCACCGCCATCAAGCCGATGCTGGCCGACGGCCGCGTGCTGGCGACGGTGGACCAGTACGGCGCCAAGCAGGCCGTGTTCGGCATCGACACTGCGCTGAAGGCCATCAAGGCCAAGACGGCGCAGAAGGACCTCGCCCCGATGGTCGAGACCACCGTCACGCTGATCACGAAGTGATCGCCCCGATGTCGCCGGCTCCGGGCACCGCGGGGGCCGCGCCGCTCCTCGTGCTGCTGCAGGGCAGCGGCATCGGCAAGACCTACGCCACGCCGGTGCTCGCCGGCGTGGACTTCGAATTGCATGCCGGTGAAGTGCTCGCACTCACCGGCGAGAACGGTGCCGGCAAGAGCACGCTGTCGAAGATCGTCGCGGGGCTGGTGCAGCCCACCGACGGCACGCTGACGCTCGCCGGCACGCCGTTCACGCCCGCGTCGCGCCAGGATGCCGAGCGCCTGGGCGTGCGCATGGTGATGCAGGAGCTGAGCCTCGTGCCCACGCTCAGCGTCGCCGAGAACCTGTTGCTGGGCCGGCTGCCGAACCGCTTGGGCTTCATCCGCGGCGATGCGCTGAACGCGGCTGCGGCCGAGCAGATGGCGCTGATCGGGCTGCAGGACATCGACCCGCGCCTGCCCGTCAGCGCACTGGGCGTCGGCTACCAGCAGATGGTGGAGATCGCGCGCAGCCTGGTCGGCGAATGCCGGCTGCTGATCCTGGACGAGCCCACCGCGATGCTCACGTCGCGCGAGATCGCGCACCTGTTCCGCCAGATCGCGCTGCTGAAGGCGCGCGGCGTGGCCATCGTCTACATCTCGCATCGCCTCGACGAGCTGCAACAGGTGGCCGATCGCGTGATGGTGTTGCGCGACGGCCGTCACATCGACACGCGAGCGATGCGCGAGCTGACACAGGCCGACATCGTGCGCAGCATGGTGGGCCGCGACGTGCACGAAGGCCTGGATCGCGACGTGCGCCCGCGTGGGAAACGCGCGCTCGCGGTGCGCGGTCTCGCGCGCGGCAACGCCGTGCGCGACGTCTCGTTCGACCTCCATGCCGGCGAGGTGCTGGGCCTGGCCGGTCTCGTTGGCTCGGGCCGCACCGAGCTGCTGCGCCTGATCCACGGTGCCGACCGCAAGGACAGCGGCGACGTGCTGCTCGGCGACACCACCGTGCCGGCGAAGATCGCCTCCCCAGTGCAGGCCGTCCGTGCAGGCATCGGCTTCGTCACCGAGGATCGCAAGTCGCAGGGCCTGCTGCTGCCGCAATCGATCCGCGTCAACACGACGCTGGCCAACCTGCGTGCCGTCTCGCGCGCTGGCTGGCTGCAAGGCGAAGAGGAGCGCCGCGAGGTCGAGCGGCTGCGCGAGCTGCTGCACGTGCGCAGCGACTCGATCGAACAGCCCGTCGATCAACTCTCCGGCGGCAACCAGCAGAAGGTCGTGTTCGCGCGCTGGCTGCACCGCGACTGCGACGTGCTGCTGCTGGACGAGCCCACGCGCGGCGTCGACATCGGCGCGCGCGCCGACATCTATGCGCAGATGGACCGGCTCGCCGCCGATGGCAAGGCGCTGCTGATGGTGTCGTCGGACCTGCGCGAGCTGATGTCCGTGTGCGACCGCATCGGCGTGATGAGCGCCGGCCGCCTCGTGCGCATCTTCGAGCGCGGGCAATGGAGCGAGCAGTTGCTGCTGGAAGCCGCTTTCAGCGCCTACGCAGCCGCCGAAAAGAACGCCTCACCAGAGCAGGTCGCATGAGCGCCGCCCGGCCGCCCGAAGGCGCTCGCACCGTAGCCGAAAGGCGGAGGGTAATATTCTGACCACATCCAAACCCGTCACCACCCGCTCGGCGATGACCAGCGCGATCGGCACCGTCGCCGGCCTGCTGGTGGCGCTCGCGCTGATGATCGGCTTCTTCAGCTGGCAGAGCGAATACTTCTTCACGAGCGACACGTTCGTGACGATCGCCAACGACATCCCGGCCGTCGCCGTCACCGCCGTCGGCATGACCTTCGTGCTGATCATCGCGGGCATCGACCTGTCGGTGGGTTCGACGATGGCGCTCGCCGCCGCCATGGCCGGCATCGCGATGCTGCAATGGCATTGGTCGCTGCTGCCCGCCACGTTGCTGGCGATGCTCACCGGCGTGGTGGTGGGCTCGATCAACGGTGCGGTGACGGTGGCCTGGCGCCTGCCGTCGTTCATCGTCACGCTGGGCATGCTGGAGGTGGCGCGCGGCGCCGCCTACATCGCCACCGATTCGCGCACGCAATACATCGGCAGCAAGATCGACTGGCTGGGCAAGCCGATCGTGGCCGGCCTGTCGCCGGCGTTCTTCATCGCGATCGCGATCGTCGTGCTGGCGCAGGTCGTGCTCACGCGCACGGTGTTCGGCCGCAGCATGATCGGCATCGGCACCAACGAGGAGGCGATGCGGCTGGCCGGCGTCGACCCGCGGCCGATCAAGATCGCCGTGTTCGCGATCGCCGGCCTGCTCGCGGGCCTGGGCGGCGTGTTCCTGTCGTCGCGGCTGGAGGCGGCCGACCCCAACGCGGGCACCGGCGCCGAGCTGGTGGTGATCGCCTCGGTGGTCATCGGCGGCACCAGCCTGATGGGCGGCCGCGGCTCGGTGGCCAGCACCTTCTTCGGCGTGCTGGTGATCTCCGTTCTCGAGGCCGGTCTCGCGCAGATCGGCGCCAGCGAGCCCACGAAGCGCATCATCACCGGCTGCGTGATCATCATCGCGGTGGTGCTCGACACCTTGCGCGAACGCCGAAAGAAACACGCATGACCACGCACCCCCGCGGCCATGCCGCCCTCGAGACCGGTCGCGCCAGCATCCGCGACGTGGCCGCGCGCGCCGGCGTCTCCGTCACCACCGTCTCGCACACGCTCAACGCCACCCGCTTCGTCAGCGACGAGGCCAAGGCCAAGGTGCACGAGGCCGCGCACGCGCTCGGCTACGTGCCCAGCGAGATCGCGCGCGGGCTAAAGCACAACACCACGCGCACGCTGGGCATGCTGGTACCCAACAACTCCAACCCGTACTTCGCGGAGATCATCCGCGGCGTCGAGCACCACTGCTACGGCGCAGGCTACAGCCTGCTGCTGTGCAACTCGAACGATGACGCGCAGCGCCAGACCGACCACCTGCGCGTGCTCGCCGAGCGTCGTGTCGACGGCATCGTGCTGGTGGCCTCGGGCGACGACGACGACATCGTCGCCTGCTGCAAGGACCTGCGCCTGCCGCTGGTGCTGGTGGACCGCGAGATCGATTCGATCGCCGTCGACCTGATCGAGGTGGATCACGCCGCCGGCGGCGAGCTGGCCACGGCCCACCTGCTGGCGATGGGCCACCCGCGCGTGGCCTGCATCGTCGGCCCGGCAGACCTGCGGCCCAGCCAGCAACGCGAGGCCGGATGGCGTCGCGCGCTGGAGCGCGCAGGCGTCTCGCCGCGCGCGGACGAGATCGAGCGCGGCGACTTCGGCCCGCAGAGCGGCGCCGCGGCGATGCAGCAGTTGCTGCGCTCGGCGCAACCCCCGACGGCGGTCTTCGTCTGCAACGACATGATGGCCATCGGTGCGCTGCATGCCGCGCACGAGGCCGGTGTGGACGTGCCGCGCCAGCTGTCCATCGTCGGCTTCGACGACATCGAGCTGGCCGCCTACACCTCGCCACCGCTGACCACCGTGGCCCAGCCCAAGGAAGCGATCGGCACCGGCGCGGCCGGCCTGCTGCTGGAGCGCCTGCGCGAAGGGCGCACCGCGCCGCGCCGCGCGATCCTGCAACCCGAACTGCACCTGCGCGCGTCCACCGCACGCCCGCAGGGCCAACCCACCACGAAGGCCAGCACGTGACTTCCTCCATCGTCGTCGTCGGCAGCCTCAACATGGACCTGATCATGCGCATGTCACGCGCGCCGATCGGCGGCGAGACGGTGCCGGGTCTCGATTTCTCGATGCTGCCCGGAGGCAAGGGCGCCAACCAGGCCGTCGCATGCGCGCGCATGGGCGCCAACGTGATCATGGTCGGCCGCGTGGGGATCGACCCGAACGGCGACGTGCTCAAGGCCGGCCTGGCCGCCGACGGCGTCGATGCGCGCGAGGTCAAGGGCCTCGCGTCGACGCACACCGGCGTCGCGTCGATCTGGGTCGAGGACGACGGCCAGAACCGCATCGTCCTTGCGCCCGGCGCCAACGGCCTGCTCGATCCGGCCAGCATCGCGCGCGCGAACACGATGATCGACATGGCCGGCATGCTGATCGTGCAGCTCGAGGTCCCGATGCCCGCGGTTCAGGCCGCGATAGCCCGCGCCGTCGCCGCGCATGTGCCCGTGCTGATGAACCCCGCGCCCGCGGCGCCGCTGCCCGACGCGATGTGGGCGCAGATCGACATCCTCGTGCTGAACGAGACCGAGGCCACCGCGTACGCCGGCATTCCGGTGTTCGATCCGAACTCCGCCGCCGAGGCCGGCGCGCAACTGCGCGCGCGCGGCCCCGACCGCGTGCTCGTGACGCTCGGTGCACAAGGCGTGGTGGTGGTCGACGGCGGCGGCGCGCGCCACACGCCGGCGAAGAAGGTCAAGGCCGTCGATACCACCGCCGCCGGCGACACCTTCATCGGTGCCTTGGCCACCGCGTTGTGCGAGGGCCAGTCGCTGGACGACGCCGTCGCGCTGGGCCAGGCCGCCAGCGCGCTGTGCGTCACGCGCCGCGGGGCCCAGACCTCGATTCCGTATCGCCGCCAGCTCGCTCCCCCCACCAGGCCATGAAACGCACGACCCTGCTGCACGCCGAACTGTCCGACGTCATCGCCCGCCTGGGCCACGGCGACCTGCTGGTGATCGGCGATGCGGGCCTGCCGATTCCCGACGGTCCGCGCCGCATCGACCTCGCCGTCACGGCCAATGTGCCGCGCTTCCAGGACGTGCTGGCCGCGGTGTTGAGCGAGATGCAGGTGGAAGGCGCCGTGATCGCCGACGAACTCGCGCCGGCCAACCCCGCCATCCACGCGGAGCTGCTGCGCCAGCTGGGCCTCACGCCCGTCGCGACACTGTCGCATGAACATTTCAAGGCGGCCACGCGCGGGGCGCGCGCGATCGTGCGCACGGGCGAGTTCTCGCCGTATGCGAACGTGATCCTGCGGGCGGGCGTCGTCTTCTAGTTCTAGCCTGAGATCCCGATCACGTCGCGCACGATCGGATAGATCTGCGTCTGCCAGCGCTTGCCGCTGAACACGCCGTAGTGGCCGACATTGGCCTGCACGTAGTGCGTGCGCATGTAGGGCCGCAGGCTGCTGGCCAGGTCTTGCGCGGCGAGCGTCTGGCCGATGGCGCAGATGTCGTCGCGCTCGCCTTCGATCGTGACCAGCGCCGTCCTGCGGATCGCCGCCGGATCGATCTTGCGACCGCGAAACGTCAGCAGGCCTTGCGGCAGCGCGAACTCCTGGAACACCTTGGCGACGGTCTCGATGTAGAAATCCGCCGCGAGGTCGGCCACCGCCAGGTACTCCTCGTAGAAGATGCGGGTGACGTCGGCCCGGTCGAAATCGCCCTCGACCAGTTGGCGGTAGTAGTCCTTGAACGCGTTCTCGTGGCGCTCGCGATTCATGCTGATGAAGGCCGACAGCTGCACGAAGCCGGGATACACGCGGCGACCGCCCCCCGCATGCTGCCAGGGCACGGTGCTGATGAGGTTCTTCTCGAACCACTCGATCGGCTTGGACATCGCCAGCTGGTTGACGCTGGTCGGGCTGATGCGGCAGTCGATCGGGCCGGCCATCAGCGTGAGGCTGGCGGGGGTGGCCGGGTGCTTGTCCTCCGACATCAGGGCCACCGCTGCCAGCGCGGCGACCGTCGGCTGGCACACCGCCAGCACATGGCCGCCCGGGCCCAGCGCCTCGGTGAACTGCATCACGTGCTCGATGTATTCGTCCAGGCCGAAGCGGCCGGCCGCCAGCGGCACGTCGCGCACGTTGAGCCAGTCGGTCACGTAGACGTCGTGATCCTGCAGCGCGGTGCGGATGGTGTCGCGCAGCAGCGTCGCGAAGTGGCCCGACATCGGCGCCACCACCAGCAGCTTGGGCTGGCCCGTGATGCCCGGCTTGCGAAAGCGCAGTAGCTCGGCGAATGGCGTGCGCATGACGACCTCTTCGACGACGGGCTGGGCCTCGCCCTTGACCATCACGCCGGCCAGGCGCCAGGGCGGCCGGCGATGCGTCACCTCCGACAGCTCGAACACCTTGCTGGCCGCCATCCCGGGCCGGCCGACGCTGGCCAGGCCGGGTTGCGGCGGTTCGGTGCCGAGCAGGGAGCCATGCACCTTCGCCAGGTGGCGCAGCGGTCGCAAGAGATCGGACTGCGCCTGATAGGCCTGGTACATCATGGATTCTCCAAGAGCTGCAAGCGGGATGTGATGCAACTAGCGTGCCGCGAAGGCGTCTTTGCGTGGAGTCCACATCGTGGCACGCCGCTTGCGTCGAACACCGCGAATCCGCCACGGAGTCCCCATGCCTGCAGCTGTCAAAACCCCGCACAAGCCCGCCGCGCGCAAGCCGGCCGCGAAGACGACGGCCAGGCCCAAGGCGGTGTCGACGGCCTCGCTGACGCTCAGCAGCAAGAACTATTCGTCGTGGTCGCTGCGCGGGTGGTTGCTGGCGAAGTTCGCCGGCCTGGACTTCACGGAGACGATGGTGTCGCCCGACGACGCCGACGCGCGCCGCGAACTGCTGCTGCTGGCGCCGTCCATTCGCGTGCCGTGCCTCACGCACGACGGCGCGCGCGTGTGGAACACGCTGGCGATCGGGCAGTACCTCGACGAGGTGTGCCCGCTAGCCGGGCTCCTGCCCGACGACCGGATCGCGCGCGCGCACTGCCGCTCCATCAGTGGCGAGATGAACTCCGGCTTCGCCAACCTGCGTTCGTCGCTGCCGATGAACCTGAAGGCGCGCTTCCCCGGCCACAAGATCTGGGGCGGGGCACAACCCGACATCGACCGCATCGTCGAGATCTGGACCGAATGCATCGCCACCTATGGCGGCCCCTACCTGTTCGGCGCGCGCCGCAGCGTCGCGGACGCGATGTACGCGCCCGTGGTCACGCGCTTCCTGACCTACGACGTCAAGCTCAACCGGCCGTGCATCGAGTACGCGCGCACGATCATGGCGATGCCCGAGATGATCGAATGGATCGCGGCGGCCAAGCTCGAGCCCGATGACATCGAAGAGCTGGACATGGACTTCTGAACGGCTGCCGCGCGCGTCACCACGCTTTCGGCGCAGGCACGTCGCACGGCGCCGGCATGTCGATCGACTTGAAGTCGGCCGGCGAGACGATCTCCAGGTACTCCATGTCGGGCGAATAGTCGAACAGGTAGTGGACGATGCCCGGCATCTGGTGCACGCAATCGCCGGCCTCGACCAGCGTCTCCTGGTCGCCGTACATGAACTTGGCCCAGCCCTTGGTCATCAGCACGATCTGGAACGCAGCCTCATGCCGGTGCCAGCCGGTGCCCGTTTCCGGTGCCATGTTGGCCTTCACAAGGTGCGCGATGACCTGGCCGTTGGTGGCCGCGGCCACGCCCAGGTCCTTGTAGAGGAAGAAGTCGCGCAAGCCGTCGCTGCGCCAGGGCGTATCGCCCGGCTTGACGTGCGAGAACTGGGTGGCAGTCTGATCCGTCATGTGGCAGCCCTCCTGCGGAAGTTGAAGCTCGCTCCAGGCCATGCATAAGCTGTACCAGAAATGCTGCACTGCAGCGCGACGGTTGCGTGCATGCCGCGCGGTGCCTTCGGGAGCGTCTCGCGATACTCGCGAACGGCCCGCAGGCCCCCCGCCTTCGTTCGTAAAGCGACGCCCATAATCCGCCCGTCGCAACCATCCGGGGAATGCGCTTGAAACTGCTGTTCGGACTGATCGGAGCGGTGCTGGGTTGCGCGCTGGGCAGCTTGCCAGCTGCGTTGTCGATGGCGCTGCTGGGCGCGCTCGGCGGCTGGTGGTGGAGCAGCCGTTCGCTCAGTTCGAAGCCGGCCGAATCGGGCCTCGACGTCGTCACGCTGGCGCGCCGCGTCCTGGCGCTGGAGCGCGAGCTCGCGACCCTGCGCAGGCAGGTGGCTGAGCGGCGCCTCGACGACGTCCCGTCGCCCGAGACGAAGGCTGCGGATGTCGAGCCGGCTGCCACGGCACCGCTGCCGCTGCCGGCGGTCGCGCGCGTCCCGTTTGCCGCCCCTGTCCAGGCGCAGCGCGACGTCGAGCCATCGAGTCCCGCGATCGATCCCGCCACGCCGCGTCGACCGATGGCCGCGCCGCCACCGGCCGTGCCACTGCGCGATCGACTGCCCCCGTTCGTCGCGCGCTGGATCTTCGGCGGCAACACCATCGCCAAGGTCGGCGTGCTGATCCTGTTCTTCGGACTGGCCTTCCTGCTGCGCTACACCGCGGAACGCGTGACGTTGCCGGTGCAGTACCGCTACATGGGCGTCGCGCTGGCGGGCGTGGTGCTGACGGCGATCGGATGGCGCCTGCGCGACCGCCGCGACGCGGCCGGCGGCAGCGACTACGGCCTGATCCTGCAGGGCGCCGGCATCGGCGTGTTCTACCTGACGGCGCTGGGCGCGCTGCGCCTGAACCCGATGTTGTCGCCGGACCTGGCCTTCGCGTTCATGGCGCTGGTGTCGGTCTTCGGCGCGTTGCTGGCCGTCAAGCAGGACGCCTTCTGGCTCGCCTTCGTCTCCATCGCCGAAGGCTTCGCCGCGCCGGTGCTGGTGGGCAGCGACAGCGGCGCGTACATGCCGTTGCTGACCTACCTGGCGCTGCTCGATGGCGGCATCCTGGCGATGGCCTGGTTCAAGGCATGGCGGCCGCTGAACCTCGTCGGCGCCGTGGCCACGTCCGCGCTGGCAGGGGCCTGGGCCCATGGTCACTACACGACGGCAGACTACGCCGGCGTGCAGGCCTTCCTGTTGTTGTTCTTCCTGCTGTTCACCGTGACGGGCGTCCTGTTCGCTCGCCGCGCACTCGCCGCGGGCGACACACCGTCGCACGAACAGCCGCTCGCCGCGCGCGCCATGGACGCGCTGCGCCAGCTGGGCCGCGTCGACAGCACGTTGACGTTCGGCGTGCCGCTGGCCGCGTTCTCGCTGCAGTACCTGCTGGTACGCGGCATGGCCTGGGGCCCAGCCTGGGCGGCTTGCGCATTCGCGCTGTTCCATATCCTGCTGGGCGGCGCGCTGATGCGCGGCCGTCACGTGCGCTACGCGCTGTTGGGCGAGGCCCACGTGATCGTCGGCAGCATCTTCGGCACGCTCGCCGTCCCGCTCGCGCTGCAAGGCGTGTGGACGGGAGCGACCTGGGCCATCGAGGCGGCCGGCATGTACTGGCTGGGCGCGCGTCAACGGCGCACTTACGCGCGCGCCTTCGCGCTGGTGGTGATGCTGGGCGCCGCCATGCGCCTGGTCGCCGGGCTGTCGGTGGACCTGCGTGCGGACGCGCCGCTGATCGTCGGATCGACCCTGGGCATGGGCATGCTGGCCGTGGCGTTGTGCGCGGTCGATGTCGTGCGGCGTCGCATGGTGGATCAGCAACGTGGACGCATCGAGGACATCGTCGCCGCCGCAGTGCCGTTCGCCGCCGCGCTCGCGCTCACCGCCCTCGCCTGGATGCTGTGCCCGATGTTGTGGGCCGGCGCGATCACCGCCTGGATCGCCTATGGCTGCGCGGCCCTCAGCGGCCGGCTCGCCGCGCCGTCGCTGCGCATCGCCAGCGTGCTGCTGCATCTGGCCGCGCTCACGACGATGACGCTGTCGCTCCAGATCACCGGCGACGTGCCGGCGCAGGGCCATGCATGGCAAGACCTCGTGGCCGCGCTGACGATCGGGATCGCGCTGCTCGCCACCGGCTGGCTGGGCCTGCGCGACGCGTGGCGCGCGGCCGCAGCGGGCACGCCGCGCGCGGTGCCGTTGGGCAGCAGCCTGGGCCTGGTCGTGGGCCTCGGCGTGGCCAGCGCCAGCCTGCTGTTCCCGCTGGCGCCAGCCGACGCGGCGCTGGTGTGGCCTTTCATCGGCCTCGCGGCCGCATGGATCGGGCTGCGCCTGCGTGCAGGCGCCCTGGTCGGCTCCGGAATCGGCTTGCAGCTCGCCGCCGGCGCGGCCAGCCTGCTGTTCGAACATCCGCTCTGGAGCCCGGTGGACGCCACCGTGACGATCGCATCGACGCTGTGGATTCCCCTGCTGCTGACGGCCACGGGCCTGTTCCTCGGCGACATGCTGCGCCACGCGGGAAGCACGACGGCGCGCGCCTGGTGGCACTCGACACCGACGCAGTGGGCGCTCGTCGCCTGGGCGCTGCTCTGGTGGTCGCGCGTGTTGCCCCCGGTGATCTGGCGCACGCTGCTGGCCGCGCCCGCACCGGATGCGTTCGACGCGTGGCCGCACTGGCAACTGAGCTGGCTCACGTTGACCGCCGTGGCCGCGGTCGTGATCGCGCGCTGGCGCGACTGGCGCGTGCTGGGCCAGGCCACGTTGATCACGGTGCCGCTGTGGCTCGCCGTGGCCGGGGAGGCCTCCCAGGGCGTCGCACCCTCCGCGCACCTGGGCTGGCTGGCCTGGCCGCTTGCATTGCTGGCGCATCCGCTGCTGATGCGCCTGCAGGCGCGTTGGCGTCCGCCGGCGCTGACTGCACCGCTGCAGCTGGCTGGCTGGTGGCTCTTCGTCGCGCTGGCCACCCGGGAGTGCGTCTTGCGCGTGCAGCCGCTCGTCGCGCCGGAATCCGCGTGGGCGCAGCTGGCCGCGATGGCCGCGCCTGCGCTCGTGCTGCTCGCCAGCGTGCATCCCTCGCTCTTGCGCCGCCTCAAGACCGGCGCCCTGTGGGACACCTGGCTGGCCACGGGCTGCGGCGCGCTGGCGCTCTATCTCTTCGGCTGGCTGTGGGTGGCGAACACGACCCCGGGCGACGCGGCGCCGCTGCCATGGCTGCCCTTGCTCAACCCGCTGGAGATCGGGCAGGGCTTCGCCTTGCTGGCGATCGTCGGCTGGGTCCGTGCCCTGCCTGAGGCATGGCACGCGCACCTGCCGCGGGCGACGCTGTCCACGGTGCTGGGCGCGACCGCTTTCGCGATCGCCACCGGCGTGGTGCTGCGGTCGTGCCATCACTGGGCCGGCGTCGCGTGGAGCGTCGACGCGATGGTCGCGTCGCGGCTGGCCCAGGCCGCGCTGTCGGTGGCGTGGTCGCTGATCGGCGTGGCATTGATGCTGGCGGGACACCGCCGCCCGCGCCGCGCGCTGTGGATCGTCGGTGCGGCGTTGCTGGGCGTCGTGGTGGCCAAGCTGTTCCTCATCGAGCTCGCCGATCGCGGCAGCCTGTCGCGCATCGTGTCCTTCCTCGTGGTCGGCGGCCTCACGCTGGCCGTGGGCTACTTCGCGCCGATGCCGCCTCGACGTGGCGACGCGCCAGCCGCGGCGCTTGGAGAACCCGCATGAAGCTCGCCGAGCTGGCCGGCCTGGTGACGCTCACCGTTGCCCTCACGGGCACCCGGGCGGGCATGGCCGCGCCCGCGGACGCTGCATCGACGCTGCCATTGACGCTGAGCGGCACCGGTCCGTACTACACGCTGGGCGCGAACATGGCGGCGCGCCAGGCGTCGCGGCAGCTCGACCTGTCGGATCTGCGCGTGCGCAACGCCGCAGGCGACGCAATGGCTTTCGCATGGGCCGAGGTGCCGACGCCGGATCCGCAACCCCGGCAGGTGCCGGCACGCCTGTACAAGGTGCCGCTGCCGCCGGCGGATGCCGCGTCTTCCATCGAAGGAAGGCCGCGCCAGGCCTGGATCGTCGACACGAAGGACGGCCGCCAGGACCTGCTGCAACTGGCACTCGGACTGGAACCCGGCACGCAGGGCGCCTGGACGCTGCGCATCGAGTCCAGCGACGACCTGCAGCACTGGCGCACGCTGCAGGCCGACGCGCAACTGGTGCAACTGCAGGCGCTGCCCCAGGTCGGCGCCACCGGCGCACTCGCCCCGCAGGCCGACCGCGAGCACCTGAGTTCGAACGCCATCGACCTGAACAACGTCGCTGCGCGCTTCCTGCGCCTGACCACCGCGCCACGCTCGGCGATCCCCCCGCTGGTCTCCGCCACGGTCGCGCGTGCGACGCATCGACCGGCTCCGCCGGCGCTCGAATGGAGCGAGTCCATCGTGGCGACGAGCTGCGAGGCGAACTCGTGCGACTACGCGTTGCCGCGCAACGTGCCCATCGATGCGTTGCAGATCGCACCGACTGACGTCGACACGATCGGTCAAGTGGTCGTCTCGGGCCGCAACGATGCCAGTCGCGCGCCATCGGTGCGCCATTCGCTGCTGCGCGGCTCGCTGCACGCACTGCGCCTGAAGGCGGATCGCTCTGCGGGGCGCATGGGCCCGACGTGGGACACCGCCGCCGTCGCGAACGTCTATTGGCTCTCGCAGGCGGGCGGCGAACCGGATCTGCATTCGCCGCCGGTGCGGCTGTCCGGCGAGTCGTGGACGGCCTTGCGCCTGGAGACCTTCGGCCCGATCCGCCAGCTCGGCCGCGGTGCGCCGACGATCCGCCTGGGCGTGCGACCGCGCCAGCTCGTGTTCGTGGCGCGCGGCGCCGGCCCCTTCGTGCTCGCGCATGCGGCACCCACCGAGCAGACCGCCGCCATGTCGCTGGCGCAGCTGATGCCCGAACGCGCGATGAACGCCGCGCTGCCCGCCGCAACGGCCATCGTCACCGCGCCTGCCGCCGCCGCGGCCTCCTCGTCCACCCCGACCGCGACACCCGTCTCCGTGCCGACCTCGCCCAACTCGCCCTGGCTCTGGGCCGCGCTGCTCGCCGGCCTCGCGCTGATGGGCGCGATGGCGTGGTCGCTGCTGCGCCAACCCGCCAAGCTCAACGCGAAAGCAGGACGTCCGTGACCAGGCGCGCATCGAGCTCGCGAACGCGTTCCTCGTTGTAATAGCCACCGTACTCGGTGTAGCGCAAAAAGGCGCGATGGCAGGTCGCGCATCGCCACACGTCGCAGCGGTTGTACGGGAACCATGCCGGCGCGATCGGCGCAGCTAGCGACCACAGGGTCGTGCCGGTCGGGTGGTACTCGGCCACGGTCGGGTCGTCGATCGCCGGGTCGCGCAACGTCCCCACGCGCTCCAGTGCGTCCCGGTCGACACTGCCAGGCATGGCCTCCCAGCCCGGGCACACGAGCGACGCGCAGGCCTGGCAGGACTCGTCGCGCTCGAAGGCGCCGGCGAGCGCCCTGAGTTCTGCAACGCCCAGCGGCAGGTCGTAGCGCATGCTCACCATTCAATCCTGCGGTTGAACCATTCCACTTTGCGGATACGGCGGAAGCAGCGGCGGGGGCGGCGGCAACGACGTCGGCTTGCCGGCCAGTGCCTTGACCATCAGCGCGACGCCCGCTTCGAGCTGCGCGTCATGCCCGGCCAGGAGATCGGCCGGCTGATCCTCGATGTCGACGTCGGGATCGACCCCGTGGTTCTCCACGGCCCACTTGCTGTCGAGGTTGTAGATGGCGTCCTCGGGAATCGTGACGAAACCCCCGTCCATCATCGGCCAGTAGCCGCGGATGCCGCGCACGCCACCCCAGGAGCGCGTTCCGACGAGAGGGCCGAGTCCGTATTGCTTGAACAGGAACGGGAAGATGTCGCCGTCCGAGGACGACCAGTGGTTGATCAGCGCGACCTTCGGACCGTGCAGCACGTTTTCGGGTTCGGTCACGATCGCACCTTCGCGATTGGTTCCCAGCGTGACCAGCACGCGCCGAAGCTTCTCGAGCGCAAAGGGCGCGATGAAGCCGCCGCCGTTCCATCGGTCGTCGATGACCATCGCCTGCTTGCCGAGCTGGGCGTAGAACTGCCGCACGAACTGCTGGATGCCGAGCTGCTCCATGTCGCTCATGTAGACGTAGCCCACCCGTCCGCCGGACAGCTTGTCGACCAGCGCGCGGTTGTGTTCGATCCAGGCAGCCTCTCGCAACGGCAGTTCCTTGTCGACCGGCTTGACGATGACGTGGCGTGCCACGCCGTTGGGGCTGGACGCCACTGTCAGGTCGACTGTGGTGTCGGCATCCGTCAACTGAAGGAGGCTGTCGGGATCGGCGGGTGCGCGAAGTTCAGTGCCGTTGACGGCCAGCAGGTAGTCGCCGGCCTTGACGTTGAGGCCGGGCTGGGCGATCGGGCTGCGGTAGTCGTCGCGGGTGTTGTCGCCCGGATAGATGGTCGCGAAACGGTAGCGGCCGGAGGGGGCGTCGAGTGCCCAGTCCACGCCAAGCAGTCCGGCGTGCATCTGGGGGCCGGTGTCGCCGTCGTCGCCGCCGCCCACGTAGGTGTGGGAATTTCCCATCTCTCCGAGCATCTGGCCGATCAGGTAGTTCAGGTCTTCGCGAGATCCGGCGAGCGGAAGCAGCTTGCGATAGCTGTCGTGCACGCCCTTCCAGTCGACCCCGTTCATGGCCGTGGAGAAGAAGAGATCGCGCTCCAGTCTCCAGGCGTTGTCGAACATCTCCGACCACTCCTTGGACGGGTCGACGAGCGCACGCAGGTGTCCCAGGTTCAACTGCTTCCTGGTTTCGTCGTCCTTGGCGGCGTTGGCCTTCGTGTCGAGCACGGTGTAGTCCTTCTCGTGCCGGATCAACACCCGCTCGCCGTCGAGCGACAGCGAATAGGCGTCGACGTCCTCGGAGACCACCGACGCCTTGCGCTTCTTGAGGTCGTAGAAGCGCAGCGCCGACGTCTCGCCCTTGAGCGATCCTTCGATCAGCCCGAGCGGCTGGGTCAGGTAGAAGACGCGGCTGCCGCGGACGTCGAGTTGCGCGATGTTGGCGGCGTCCACGGGCAGCGCCACGGCGCGCGACATCAACCCGTCGAGGTCGATCCGGATCGGCTTGATCGCCGCAGTCTGGTCGGGCGCCTGCTTCTCGTCCTCGGCGCTGCCCTTGGCATGGGCGGTGTCCTTGACGGCCTTGGCCGCCTTCTTGCGCTGCGCGTCGTCGTCCCTCTTCGCGTCGTTCTTGTCCGGCGCGCTGTCTGCTTCGTCCGACTGAGGCGCGACCGGGGAGGCCGTGTCGCGTGCGAGGGCGATCCCGTAGATGCCGCCGGACTTCAGGAACGCAAAGTCGAAGTCGATGTCCGAGCCCACGGGGTTCTCGTGGCGGCTCGACGTGAAGTACAGGTATTTGCCGTCCGGCGACCAGGCAGGGTTCGCGTCGATTTCGTTGCCGTCGCCCAGGCGGGTCAGGTGCCCGCCAGCGAGTTCCTGCAGGTACAGGTCGCGTCGTCGCCCGACCGCGCTCATGCTGAATGCCAGCCAGCGGCCATCCGGCGAGAAGGCCTGGTCGTGGATCTCGCCGCGCTTGTCCTGCGCAACCAGTTTGGGAGTGCCTGCGTCCACGCGCACGGTCCACAGCCGATGGGCGCTGTCGGAGAAGGCCAGCGTCTTGCCATCCGCCGAGAAGGCCGGCCCATAGAGATAGCCTTCCGCAAACGACGTCAGAACCTTCTCGGCGCCCCCCTCGGCGGGCCGGACGGCAATTTGCGGGTTGCCACCGACGTCGGTCGTGTAGGCGATCAGCTTGCCGTCGGGCGACCAGGCGGGGTGGTCCTCGTCGATGCCCTGCGTGCCCGTCAGATCCCGCGTCGCGCCGTTTTCGGTCGGCACGCTGAAGATGTCGCCGCGTGCGGAGAACAGCGTACGGCGACCGTTGGGGGCCAACGCAAAGTCCACTTGCTGCGCGGGATCGGCCTGCCGGATTTCGGCCTTGACGTCGACGACGCGCGCGCGCAGGCGCAGGTTGTCGTCCGGGACGCTCACGGGGACTTCTTTCAGCTCCTCGCTCGGCAGATCCAGGCGATAGAGCTTGCCGCCCTGCTGGAACGCGATGGCGTCGCTCCCGTAGGCCGGGAAATCGATGTCGTAGTCCGTGAAGTGCGTGACCTGGCGCGCCTTCCTGGTGTCCTGATCGTAGACCCAGATGTTGGCGCGTCGGTGAGCATCCTGGTCGCTCAGGTAGTAGATCTTCTTGCCGACCCACATCGGCGACGTGTTGGTGCCCGACCAGTGCGTGACCTGCTCGCTCTTGTGCGTGTCGAAGTCGTAGGTGAACACCTCCTGGGCGAGGCCGCCGTTGTAGCGCTTCCAGGTGCGGAAGTTCCGGAAGATGCGGTTGTAGGCGATCGTGTGGCCGTCCGGCGCGTACGTGGCCAGCCCGATCGCGCTGTCGATGGGCATGCGTGTGGCCATGCCGCCGTCGACGGGCACCTGGTACATGTCCTGGATCCACGAGTTCCACTGGTCGCGCTTCGTCAGGAAGACCACGGACTTCGAGTCCGGCGTCCACGTGACCACCATGTCGTCCGGCCCATGGCGGCCACCGGTGCCCGACTCGGTGGGCGGATGGAACGTGAGCCGGCGCGCCGCGCCGCCGGCCGACGGAATGACCCAGACGTCCGTGCCCGCCTTGCTGGCCTCGGTGTAGGCGATCCAGCGCCCGTCCGGCGACACGCGCGGGAACATGTCCTGGCCCGGCGCACTGGTCAGGCGCAGCGCGGTCCCCCCGGCCTTCGGCACGGACCAGATGTTGCCGTCGGCGACGAAGACGATCCTGTCGCCAAAGGGCTGGGGAAACCGCGGAATCGCGCCGAAGGCGGATTGCCCGGCCGCCAGGAGAGATGCCACGAGCACCGACAGGGGAAACAGGCCAGGACGCTTCATTCGTGTTCTTTCAGGACAAGATTGAATTCCAGCATAGGCGAACGCCGTTCGGTGCCGCAAGGCGAGGTCGACGAACCGCGAAAAGAAGGCCTTGAATGGCCGGTGACAAAATGGTCGGACGCTGTTACTTCGAATCGGCGAGGAAAGACGGGTAGCCGGCCGAATCCGTCGCGCGCGTCAGCGCGGCGACATCGGTCCTCGCGTCATCGAAGCTGACCTTCGCGGTGCGATGCTGGTAGCTGACAACGGCACGACTGACGCCAGGCACCTTCATCAACGCCACCTTGATGGTGACCGGACAGGTCGCGCAATCCATCGTCGGAACGGTCAGCGTGACCTGGCGCTGTGCGGCCGACGACGGCGCCGCCGCGACGGCCAGGACGATGGCAAGAACATACGGGCGGGTTTTCATGATGCGGCCTCTCTTGCAGGAATTTCAGTAGAACCAGGGCGCGACCAACGGGGTCGCCACCGGGACGAGTGCCAGCAGCGCTACCAGCCAGAACCAGCGACGAGCCGTGCCATTGGCGCGGACGCACGCCGTGTCGTCGATCTCGCAGGCAGCCCCCGCGCGTGGCCGCCGATAGAGGCGCCAGCCAGCGATCGCAAGCGCGACCCAGGACACGCCCATGAGCCAGGGCGACCAAGGTTCGATGCGGCGCAATTGGCCGATCCAGGCACCCGAGACACCCACCAGCGCGAGAACGAGCGGCGCAACGCAGCAGCCGGAAGCCAGCAACGCGGCAAGGCCCGCCACGGCCAGCGCCGACCCGCTTGCGCCTGTCGACAGCGGCTCGCGGGGGGTGGCAACGGTCGAGATCCTCGCCATGGGTCAGCCCGTGATCTCGCGTGCCGTGATCTGGTAGGAAAACGAGTCGGGTGCGTAGGGATCACGCGGACCGCCAGCAGCCTCGGCTTGCGGATACATGAAGAACCCGAGCTTGCCCTGCTTCGCACCGGGCA
>Ga0302157_10000850_pt1 | contig 39111 bp, 33 predicted proteins | sample I_Bog_N3_3_FD_193502 | JGI IMG/M metagenome (GOLD analysis project Ga0302157, IMG submission 193502) | Peat permafrost microbial communities from Stordalen Mire near Abisko, Sweden - I_Bog_N3_3 | ecosystem: Environmental > Terrestrial > Soil > Wetlands > Peat | place: Sweden: Abisko, Stordalen...
GTAAAGGCGGCGCGACCATTCGTGCGATCTGTGAAGAGACCAAGGCCTCGATCGACATCGAAGACGACGGCTCGATCAAGATCTTCGGCGAAACCAAGGAAGCGGCTGAAGCAGCACGTCAGCGCGTTCTGGGCATCACCGCGGAAGCTGAAATCGGCAAGATCTACGTCGGTAAGGTTGAGCGCATCGTCGACTTCGGCGCATTCGTCAACATCCTGCCAGGCAAGGACGGTCTGGTGCACATCTCCATGCTGAGCGACGCTCGCGTAGAGAAAGTGACCGACATCCTGAAAGAAGGCCAGGAAGTGGAAGTGCTGGTACTGGACGTGGACAACCGCGGCCGTATCAAGCTGTCCATCAAGGACGTCGCAGCAGCCAAGGCGTCGGGCGTTTAATCGCGCTTCGACTTCACGCTGAGAAAAGGCACCCTTCGGGGTGCTTTTTTTATGGGTGCTGGAAAAGCTCGAAGTTTCAGCGGGTTGCTCGTCGCGCAAACCCGCAACTTGCATGCAGTTTGGCGGCCGGTCATGCAATCTGCACGATTCCGATTTTTTCGGTTTTTATTAACTTATTGATTTATATGGATTTATTTTGTTTCGAAAGGTTGGCACAGCGCCTGCAACCTTACAGATAACCCTGCCGCTAGGATCTAGGCGCAGACTTTTCAGAAGAACAGGAGTTACTTGTATGAAGACGTTCGCTATCGCTGCCGCCACTGCCACCGCTCTGACCTTGGCCATGGCCAATACCGCCTTCGCTCAAACCTCTCAGGCACCTATGGTCGTGGCTACTGGTGAAGTGACTGAAGCCAAACAAGCCACCTCCGATACCTGGATCACGACCAAGGTGAAGAGTGATTTGCTGACCGAGAAAGGCATTCCGGGTTCGAAGATCAAAGTCGAAACCAATAACGGCGTGGTTTCCCTGTCTTCGGAAGAGAAGATCTCCGACGCTCAGAAAACGATGGCTGTCAATATCACCAAGCGCATCAAGGGTGTTACAGCGGTATCGGCCGACGGCCTGCTTGACGGTGGTATCGCGCACGCTGACCAAATCGACAACGCCAAAGAGTCGACCTCCGACACTTGGATCACTACCAAAGTGAAGGCAGACCTGGTGACTGAAAAAGGCATTCCGGGTACCGACATCAAGGTTGAAACCAACAAAGGTGTGGTTTCCCTGTCGTCCATGACCCCGGTGACCTCCGCGCAGAAGGACACTGCAGTGGCCATCACCAAGAAAATCAAAGGTGTCAGAGACGTTTCGGCCGCTGGCCTGAAAACCGAGTAATGCTCATGGATCTCGCCTGAGCCCGCTTTAGGGGGAAGCAAGTGCTGTTGCAGTACGCTTGCCGAACCTTGAGGTTCAGGTGATGGGTCACAGGGAGTGACCAACCGCAGGCCCCGACGCAGTGTGTCGGGGCCTGTTTTATTATGGGGCGTCAGTTACCGCGCTTGCTGTCGATACGCTCCAGGCGCCCGCCGACAAAGCGCAGGTACTGGACCATGCCGCCACTCTGGGGATAGACCCACTCTTCGATCGGCGCCTCGACACGGCGGTCCACGCTGCGTTGATAGCCCAGCAGGTCCTGGGAGCGCGGCTCGCCGCATTTGCCAAGTACCTCCGACTTCCGGTCCCCCACACTGATCAGCTGGCTACCGCAACGCAGGGTGTCGGCCTGGGCCTGGCCGGCGAGCAACGCCAGCGCCAGGCCGAACATCACGGGCTTGAACATGCTTACTCGCTATCCAGATGCAATGGGGTGACGACGCGGCCATCGCCTTGCGCCTCGCCGAGGTTCGCGTCAATGAGGTACACGCGGTCATCGGCCAACTGGCCCTTGTCCACGAGGAAGTCCTTGATGCTGCTGGCGCGGTCTTGGCCGAGCTTGCGCAGCAGCGGCTCATTGCCGCTCCAGGCGGTGATCACCCCGGCTTTCAGTTTGGCGCTACGTTCGTCGTTACCCAGCTTGGCCCATTCGGCAGGCGGTTGCTGCTTGAGCAGGGTGCGGTAGATGCCTTCGAGCATCGGCGCTTTCTCTCCTTCCGGCACCTGGATCATCGAGGCCTGGGCGGGTACCTTGTCACCGCGACGCTGGAGCATCTTGTAGTAAGTGGCCTGGTATTCGCGATCCAGGCGCTGCTGGGCGATCAACGCGCCGTCACTGCTCTGGGCGGCGGTGCCTTCGATTTCCAGGCGCAGGTTGGGACGCTCCTTCAGGGCCGCCGCCAGCTTGGTCAGGGACGACTGGGCATCGCTGCTCAGCTCGCTGGAGCCAGGGGCAAAGGACACGTTGCTGAGGTCCTGGGAGTCGCCGCCGGAGATCAGACCGCCAATAAACTTGAAGGGCGCCGTGGCGGCCCGCACGATCAGGTTGCGCAGGGTCTGCCAGATGATCGGCATCACGCTGAACTGCGGGTTGTTGAGGTCGCCGCTCACCGGCAGTTCGATGGAGATGTTGCCGTCGGAGTCCTTGAGCAGGGCAATCGCCAGCTTGATCGGCAGGTCCACGGCATCCGGGCTGTCGACCTTCTCACCCAGTTGCAGTTGTTCGACCACCAGTTTGTTTTCGGCTTTCAACTGGCCCTTGGTGATCAGGTAGTGCACGTCGAGATTGAGCCGGCCCTTGCGGATGCGGTAGCCGGCGAACTTGCCGGAGTAGGGGGTCAGCGTGGTCAGTTCGACGCGCTTGAAGCTGGTGGCGATATCCAGGCTGGCCATCGGGTCGAACGGGTTCACCGCGCCCTTGATGGTCACCGGCGCATAACGATCGACCTTGCCGTTGATATCGACGCCGGCAGGTTTCGGCTGGCGGCTGTCGATGGTGCCGATCTGGCCGTTGAGCTGCTGGACCGCAGTAGCGAAGTGGGGGGTCAGGCTGAAGTCGGCAAAGTTGGCCGAGCCGTCATTGATGGCAATACCGCCAACGTGGATACCCAGCGGCTTGCTGCTGGATGCCGTGGGTTGCGCCTTGGCTTTTTCCGCCGACTTGCTCGCGGGCGGTTGCGGGATCAGCAGGTCGTCGATGTTGGTGGTGCGATCGTCATTGATCATGAACCGGGCATAGGGTTGCAGCAGGTTGACCTTGTCGATCGACAGGCTTTCACCGTGCTGATAGTTCAGGCCATCGATCGTCAGTTTCTGCCACTTCACGAAGTCGCGGCTCTTGAGGGTGTCGAGGGTCTGCAACTGATCGACCTGGGCCTTGCCGGTAACGCTGAAGGCCAGCGGGTCGACGCTTTTCAGATTGACCGCAAGGTCGCTGCCGAGCATGCCGCTGCGCACTTCCAGGCGCATGAACGGCTCGACATAGGCCTGGGCCACCCGCAGGTCGATGTCCTGGGTATTGACCTTGAGCTTGGCGCTGATCGGGCTCAGGTTGACTTCGCCGCTGGCGAGGATCTTGCCCTGCTTGCCCAGCCCGGTGTCGAGCTTGAGGGTGAAGGGCGACTGGTTGAGGCTGTCGAAGTTTTCCAGGTCCAGGTTCAGTGGACCGAGCTCCAGGGCCACCTGGGTTTTCGGCGCGCGGTCAGCCAGGTGCACGCGGTAGTCGCGCAGTTGCACGTCCTTGAGCAGGACCTGCCACGGCTTGCTCGGCGCCGGCGGTTCAGCCTTGGGGGCGTCGGAGGCGGCCGGTGCTTCCTTGGGGGCCGGTTTGGCCGGTTGCGCGGCGAAGAGTTTCTGCCAGTCGAGTTGCCCGTCCTTCTCGCGGGCGGCCCAGGTTTCGAGTTTGTTGCTGCGGATCTTGCCGACCACGACCTGTTGTTTGGCCAGGTCGATGCTGGTTTCACTGACGTCCAGGCGCTCCAGGCGTACCAGCGGGCGTCCATCCGGCGCGTTCATGGCGAAAGGAGCAACGCTGACGGCGGTGTTGTTCAGCAGCAGCTCGGTGTCTTTGGCGAGGCTGAACTTGTAGTCGGTGCTGAGGTTGACGACACCGTCCTCCAGCACCAGTGGCAGGGTATCGCGCACATAAGGCCACCAGCCTTTCATATGGCTGTCGGTGATCTTGAGCGAGCCCTCGGAAGCGATCGGTACCAGGCTGAGGTTACCTTTCCAGTCGATCCGTCCGCTGTCGCCGCCGATGGCCACCAGGGTCATGTCGGCGTTGTCTTCCGGCAGGGTGCTGAGGTTCTTCAGCGCCAGGTCCATCGGCGTGTAGGTGAACTCGATTGGCTCGCTGGGGCGCAGGTCCTGGAAATGCAGGCGGCCGCCGGCCAGTTCGATCTGGTCGATGCGCACCGGGAACGGCTTGCCGTTGGGGTCGGCCGGGGTCGGCTCACTCGGTGGCAGCTTGAACAGCTGGGCGAGGTTCAGGGTGCCGTCCTTGCTGAACGTCACCTCGGTGTTGGGCTTGTCCAGCTGGATATCGGCCAGGTGCAGGGCGTGGGTCCAGAGACTGTCGATCTGCAGGTTGACATAGAGACGCTCGAACGCGACCTGCTCCTTGCCCGGTTCACCGATATTCAGGCCCCACAGGGTCAGTTCGAGACTGAAGGGATTGAACTCCAGGCGCTGCAGGCTGGCGGGCACCGTGGCGTAGTGCGCCAGCTGCTGGTTGGCGATACGCAGGCCAACACCGGGGATAATCAGGAACCCGAGCACGGTATACAGCGCGAGGCCGGTCAACAAGGCGCCGAGGGCGCGTTTCAATCCTTTGGGCATGTGAGGCGTCGTCTCTCTTGGTGGAGGTGCCTTGGAGTATGGCATGCGTTTGCAGTTCCGAAGCAAGCCCCTTGTTGCGGCGTAATAGTGGGCGTTTGCGAGTCATTGCTACAGGTGCAGAACCAGGGTCTTCAGCGGCGGTTGCAGGTCACGGGAGGGGAAGTCGGCGGCGGGCGCCAGCACTTGCCATTCACGCACCGGACGCCCGGCTTTTTCCGCGCAACGCAGGACCTGTTCACGCCAGTCTTCCAGGCTGACTTTCGCCAGGTTGTTGCAGCAGATCAGCACACCGTTGTCGGCGGTCGCCAGCAGGGCCGGCTTGAGCAGGCTCTGGTAGTCGCGCAGCAGGTCGACGGTACCGAAGGCGCTCTTGGCCCAGGCCGGCGGGTCGAGCAGCACCAGGTCGTACTGGCGCTGTTCCAGGCGCTGATAGCTGGGCAGCTTCTGGCCACGGCGCTGGCTGATGGGCAGGCCGGCGAGCTGGCGGATGGCGGGGAAGTAGTCGGACTGGATGAAGTCCATCTGCGGCAGGTGTGGATTGAGCTGGCCGTTCTCCCGGCCGACCGCCAGGTTGCCCTCGGCGAAGTCCAGGTTGCAGACCTCCCGGGCACCGCCGGCCGCGGCGCTGAGGCCGACGCCGCAGGTGTAGGCGAAGAGGTTCAGCACGCGCTTGCCGGCACTGTGCTGGCGAACCCAGGCACGGGCGTTGCGCAGGTCGAGGAACAGCAGCGGGTCCTGGCCGGCGTGGCGGCCACGGACGCGATAGTTCAAGCCGCCTTCATGGCCCACCAGGTCGGCGAGGGCGGCCTCGTCGGCACGATAGACCGGGTCTTCACGATCGATCCGCGAGTTGCCCCGGGAGCGGTCGTTGTAGACCAGCAGGGTGTCCAGTTCCAGGTGCTGGTTGATCGCCGCGTGCAGGGCGAGCAGGTCTTCGCGTTCCAGGGTCTGGTGGAAGGTCTGCACCATCAACTGCGGGCCGTAGCGGTCGATGGTCAGGCCGCCGGCACCTTCCTGGCTGCCGTGGAACAGGCGATAGCAATCGGTGCCCTGGCTGTGCAGCTCGGCGAGCAGTGCCTGGCGATGGTCGAGGGCGGCGCGCAGCGCCTGGTTCAAGGAAGACATGCTCGGCGCCTTGGGGGTCGGATTTGGCGCGGGAGTTTACCAGCCTTCAGGGGATCAGGCCCATGCGGCGTTTGGCGCGCTGGGCGGAGCCGTTGCGCATGGCCCAGCGCAACAACGGCGCGCTGCGCTTGACGCCGGCCCGGATGACCTGGCGTTGCAGCGGGTTTTGCGACTGGCCGAGCATCTCGCCGGCCCAGTCCGGCAGCAGGTCGATACCGGCCTGCATCATCAGGTTGCCGAACGGCTGGGCCAGACGGCTTGGCGCGGGGGCGGCCAACAGCAGGCGCAAGACCTCGCGGCTGCGGGCATCGCAGAGCAGTTGCGGGCGCATGCGTTGCAGGTAGTCGGCGATGGCCTGGCGTGAGCGCGGTACGTTCTGTGCGCCCAGGCGTTCGGCGATCACGGCGATTTCATCGTAGTAGCGGTCCTGGTCCTCCGGCGACAGGTTCGGGTTGCGGTAGCGCAGGTGGGCCTTGAGAAAACTGCTGACCTCGGCCACATGCACCCAGGTCAACAGCTCCGGGTCGCTGGCGGCGTAGGGCCGGCCATCCGGCGCGGTGCCGACCACCTGCAAATGGATGGTGCGGACCTTGTCGATCAGCCATTCGGCGTCCTTGCGCGAGCCGAAGGTGGTCCCGGCAATGAACTGGCTGGTACGGCGCAAGCGCCCGAGCATGTCCTGGCGAAAGTTCGAATGGTCCCAGACCCCGGCCAGGGCCAGTGGATGCAGGGCTTGCAGCATCAGCGCGCTGATGCCGCCGATCAGCATGCTGCTGAAGTCGCCATGGACCTGCCAGCTCACCGAGTCCGGGCCGAAGAGGCCGGGGTCGCCCTTGGGGTTTTCCAGGTCGAGCATGCCCAGGGAGAGGCCGGTCAGGCTCATGAGCTGGGTTTCGATGCGGCTGCGAAGGAATTCCATGCTGGCTCGGTCAGTAGGGCGGCGAACAGCATTCACCGCCCGGGGTTCAGGGATTCAGGCGTTGCTCGATCAGGCCGTCGACCACGCTCGGGTCGGCCAGGGTCGAGGTATCGCCGAGGCTGTCCAGTTCGTTGCTGGCGATCTTGCGCAGGATACGCCGCATGATCTTGCCCGAACGGGTTTTCGGCAAGGCCGGGGCCCACTGGATCAGGTCCGGCTTGGCAAAGCTGCCGATCTCCTTGCCGACCAGGGCCAGCAGGGCCTTCTTGAGGCTGTCATCCGCCTCGACGCCTTTCATCGGGGTGACGAAGGCATACAGGCCCTGGCCCTTGAGGTCGTGGGGATAACCGACCACGGCGGCTTCGGCGACGCTGTCATGCAGCACCAGGGCGCTTTCCACTTCGGCGGTGCCGATACGGTGGCCGGATACGTTGATCACATCATCGATACGACCGGTGATCCAGTAGTCGCCGTCCTCGTCGCGGCGGGCGCCGTCGCCCGTGAAGTAGTAACCGGGATAGGGCTTGAAATAGGTTTCGAGCATACGCTGCGGGTCGCCATAGACGCTGCGGATCTGCCCAGGCCAACTGCTTTTCAGGGCGAACACGCCGCTGCCGGCACCGCTGATTTCCTGGCCTTGTTCATCCAGCAGGACCGGCAGCACGCCGAACATCGGCTGGGTCGCGCAGCCGGGCTTGATCCGGCTGTTGGCGATCAGCGGGGTGAGCATGATGCCGCCGGTCTCGGTCTGCCACCAGGTGTCGACGATGGGGCAGCGCTGCTCGCCGACGGCATTGAAATACCATTCCCAGGCTTCCGGGTTGATCGGTTCGCCGACACTGCCGAGCAGGCGCAGGCTGGCCCGCGAGGTGTTTTCCAGTGGTGCCGGGCCTTCACGCATCAGGGCGCGCAGGGCGGTGGGCGCGGTGTAGAAGATATTCACCTGGTGCTTGTCGATGACCTGCCAGAAGCGCGAGGCATCCGGATAGTTCGGCACACCTTCGTAGATCAGGCTGGTCGCGCCGTTGGCCAGGGGGCCGTAGACGATATAGCTGTGGCCGGTGACCCAGCCGACATCGGCGGTGCACCAGAAGACCTCGCCGGGGCGATAGTCGAATACGTACTGGAAGGTCATGGCGACCTGCAGCAGGTAACCGCCGGTGCTGTGCAAGACGCCTTTGGGTTTGCCGGTACTGCCGGAGGTATAGAGGATGAACAGCGGGTCTTCGGCGTCCATCGGTTCGCAGGGGCAGTCGGCGCTGATGCCGCGCAGGGCTTCGTGGTACCAGAGGTCGCGGTCCGCGACCCAGTTCACCTCGGCCTGGGTGCGTTCCACCACCAGCACGGTGCTGACATCCGGGCAACTGAGCAGCGCCTGGTCGACATTCTGCTTGAGGGGCACGTATTTGCCGCCGCGCACGCCCTCATCGGCGGTGATCACCGTGCGGCAGTCGGCATCGAGGATGCGGTCGCGCAGGGCGTCGGGGGAGAAGCCGCCGAAGACCACCGAGTGGATGGCGCCGAGGCGCGCACAGGCGAGCATGGCGTAGGTGGCTTCGGGAATCATCGGCATGTAGATGCACACCCGGTCGCCTTTCTTCACGCCGCGGGCCTTGAGCACATTGGCCAGGCGGCAGACGTTGTGGTGCAGTTTGCGGTAGGTGATCTGCGCCGATTCGCTGGGGTTGTCGCCTTCCCAGATCAGGGCGATCTGGTCGCCACGGCTATCGAGATGGCGGTCGATGCAGTTGTGGCTGACATTCAGTTGTGCGCCGCTGAACCAGCTGGCCTGGCCGGTATGCAGGTCCCAGTGCTGGACGCGATCCCAGGGTCTGGACCAGTCGAGAAAATGTTTGGCCTGTTCGGCCCAGAAGGTGTCGGGTTGGTCGATCGACTGGCGGTAGAGGCGCCGGTAGTCGTCCTGACTCAATTGCGCGGCCTGACGCACGGCGTCGGCCTGGGGGTAGGTGCGAAGATCGAACATGGCGTTTCCTTGTTCTTGTCTACGACAAGTCTCAAGGGTGCGCTCTGTTGAGGAGGGGTTCAAGCTTCAGTGACATCCCGGGCAGATATGTCTGCCCGGGATAGTGCGATCAACCGCGATGACGACCGCGGAAGTAGTTGATCAGGCCCTGGGTCGAAGCATCTTCGGCCGAAGACTCTTCGCTGCCGGTCAGGCGGTTATAGACGCCCTTGCCCAGCTCCTTGCCCAGCTCCACACCCCACTGATCGAAGGCGTTGATGCCCCAGATCACGCTCTGCACGAAGACCTTGTGTTCGTACATCGCCACCAGGGCGCCGAGACGACGGGGGCTGATGCGTTCGACCACCAGGGTGTTGCTCGGACGGTTGCCCGGGATCACCTTGTGCGGTGCCAGTTTCTGCACCTCGTCTTCGCTCAGGCCCTTGTCACGCAGCTCGCGTTCCGCTTCGTCGCGGGTCTTGCCGAGCATCAGCGCCTGGCTCTGCGACAGGCAGTTGGCGTACAGCCACTGGTGGTGGTCGGCGACCGGGTTGAAGCTGACGATCGGCACGATAAAGTCGGCCGGGATCAACTGGGTGCCCTGGTGCAGCAACTGGTGGTACGCATGCTGGCCGTTGCAGCCGACGCCGCCCCAGATCACCGGGCCGGTATCGGTGGACACCGGCGTGCCGTCCTGGCGCACGCTCTTGCCGTTGGATTCCATGTCCAGCTGTTGCAGGTGCTTGGTGATGTTGCGCAGGTAATGGTCGTACGGCAGGATCGCATGGCTCTGCGCACCCCAGAAGTTGCCATACCAGACACCGAGCAGGGCCAGCAGCACCGGCATGTTCTGTTCGAACGGCGCGGTCTGGAAATGCTGGTCCATGGTGTAGGCGCCGGACAGCAGTTCCTTGAAGTTCGACATGCCGATGGCCAGGGCGATCGGCAAACCGATGGCCGACCACAGCGAGTAACGCCCGCCGACCCAGTCCCACATCGGGAAGATGTTCTCTTCACGGATGCCGAAGGCCACGGCCGCGGCATTGTTGCTCGAGACCGCGATGAAGTGCTTGTACAGCTCCGCCTCGGAGCCGCCCTGGGCCAGATACCAGTCACGGGCGGCACGGGCGTTCTTCAGGGTTTCAAGGGTGGTGAAGGTTTTCGACGAGACGATGAACAGGGTGGTCTCGGCGCGGATCTTGGCGGACAGCTCGTGGAACTCACTGCCATCGATATTCGCCAGGTAATGGCAGCGCACGCCTTTATGGGCGTAGGACAGCAATGCCTCGGAAACCAGTTCCGGGCCCAGGAACGAACCCCCGATACCGATGTTCACCACGTCGGTGATCGGCTTCTCGCTGTAGCCGCGCCAAAGGCCGTCGTGGATTTTCCCGACCAGCTCGGTCATCTGGTTCAGCACTTTGTGCACGTCGGGCATCACGTTGACGCCGTTGACCGAGAGCTTGTCGCCCACCGGGCGGCGCAGGGCGGTGTGCAGGGCTGGACGACCTTCGGAGGCGTTGACCAGTTCGCCGGCAAACAGCGACTTGATCGCGCCTTGCAGGTCGACTTCATTGGCCAGGCCCACCAGCAGGTTGCGGGTTTCCTGGGTGATCAGGTTCTTGGAGTAATCGAGGAACAACCCGCAGCTGCTGAGGGTGAATTGATTGAAACGCTGCGGATCGGCATTGAAAGCTTCGCGCATGCTGAAGTCGTGCATGTTGTCGCGGTGTTGGTTCAACGCCTGCCAAGCGGGCAGGGTGGTCACGTCGTGAGGAGTGCGGTAGTACGCCATCGCTGCGGGTTTCCTTTTACGAGAGCTGCCTTTTGGACATTTGGCTTTTTTGGACACCAGAAACGCCGGAACGTCCTGCTTTTGTCGGTGGCAGTGTCCGGCAACCTGCGTCAGCACGGTTGAATGATGCAGGGGCGATTACAGTACCGCTCGCGCCTGCATCTGTCTTGGCTTTGTCTGACCTTTACTCGGTACTTTTTCGCACTCTCGGGGACGAAAGGCGTTTTCGCGTACCCGGTCAGGCGGTGATCAGGCGACCTGCACCGGAATCGAGTGGCTGGTGTGGCTCAGTTCGTTGCCCGGGGCCATGTACAGCATGCGCGGTTTGAAATCGACCAGCTCGGCCTCGCTGTAATGGGCGTAGGCGCAGATGATCACCCGGTCGCCGACGCCGGCCTTGTGGGCGGCGGCACCGTTCACCGAGATGATCCGCGAGCCTTCCTCGCCGCGAATGGCATAGGTGGTGAAGCGCTCGCCGTTGTCGACGTTGTAGATCTGGATCTGTTCGTACTCACGGATCCCGGCCAGGTCCAGCCACTCGCCGTCGATGGCGCAGGAACCTTCGTAATCGAGCACCGCGTGGGTGACTTCGGCGCGATGCAATTTGGCTTTGAGCATGATGGCGTGCATGGGGTGTTTCCTTGGGCGGATCCTCGTGCGGCGCCACGCATTTGCGGTGCGTGGCGCCGGGCGGCGGCAGTTTGCCCGAAGCCGTGGGGCCGGGCAATCGGGCGGTCAGGCCGGGCTGTCGAGGTTCAGGTGCAGGTTGTCGATCAGGCGCGTGGTGCCGAGGAAGGCCGCGACCAGGATCACCAGGTCGCGGTCCTCGGGCGTCGCCGGGCGCAGGTTCAGGGCGTGGCGGATTTCCAGGTAGTCGCTGCGCAAGCCGGCGCCTTCGATCTGCCGGGTCTGCTCGGCCAGCAGCTTGGGATAGTCGCGCTCGCCCTGTTCGATGGCCTCGGCGATCTGCTTCAGGCTGCGATACAACGCCGGCGCCTTGGCCCGCTGTTGTTCGTCGAGAAAGCCGTTGCGCGAGGACAGCGCCAGGCCGTCGGCGGCGCGTACGGTCGGTTCGCCGATGATCTGGATCGGCATGTTCAGGTCATGCACCAACTGCCGGATCACCGCCAGTTGCTGGAAGTCCTTCTGACCGAATACCGCCAGGTCCGGCTGGACCATGTTGAACAGCTTGCTGACCACCGTCGCCACGCCTTCGAAATGCCCGGGACGGCTGGCGCCGCACAGGCCTTCGGAGAGTTGCGGGACGCTGACGCGGGTCTGGCCCGTCATGCCGCCGGGGTACATTTCCTCGACACTGGGGGCGAACAGCAGGTGGCAACCGGCCTGGAGCAGTTTTTCCTGGTCGGCGGCGAGGGTTCGCGGGTACTTGTCGAGGTCTTCGTTGGCGCCGAACTGCAACGGGTTGACGAAAATGCTCGCCACCACGAAGTCCGCCCGTTGCGCAGCCTTGGTCACCAGGGCCGCGTGGCCGCTGTGCAGGTTGCCCATGGTCGGCACGAAACCGATGCGCTTGCCTTCGCCGCGGGCGCGCGCCACGGCGGCGCGCAGTTCGAGAATGGTCTTGACTGTGTTCATGCACTGAATCCGTGTTCGATCCCAGGGAAGGTGGCGGCCTTGACCTCACTGACATAGGCACTCAGGGCACCATGCAGGCTGTCCTGGCCGGCCATGAAGTTCTTCACGAACTTGGGCACGCGACCGCTGATGGACAGGCCGAGCATGTCGTGCAGGACCAGGACCTGGCCGTCGGTGGCGCTGCCGGCACCGATCCCGATCACCGGGACCTTCACCGCCTGGGTGATTTCCGCGGCCAGTTCGCTCGGCACGCATTCCAGCAGGATCATGGCCGCGCCGGCCTGTTCCAGGGCGATGGCGTCGGCGCGCATCTGCCGGGCCTGGGCTTCGCCGCGGCCCTGGACCTTGTAGCCGCCGAAGATGTTCACCGACTGTGGGGTCAGGCCCATGTGCACGCACACCGGGACGCCGCGTTCGGCCAACTGGCGGATGGATTCGGCGAGCCAGGCGGCGCCTTCGACCTTCACCATATGCGCACCGGCCTGCATCAACAGGCCGCTGTTGTGAAAGGTCTGCTCGAGGGTGGCGTAGGCCATGAACGGCAGGTCGGCAATGATGAAGGCGCCCTGGTTGCCGCGTTTGACACTGGCGGTGTGATAGCAGATGTCGGCGACGGTAACGGGCAGCGTGCTGTCATGCCCTTGGGTAACCATGCCCAGCGAATCGCCGATCAGCAACACCTCGACACCGGCCGCGCAGCTGGCGTGGGCGAAGGTCGCGTCGTAGCAGGTCAGCATGGTGATTTTCTCACCCTTTTGCTTGAGGCCTTGCAGGGTGGTCAGGGTAATGTCTGGCATGAAAAAGTCCTCATTAGGCGCCGTGCAAATGACTGCGAGTAACGCGCGTGATTCGTCGTGTATACAGGCGCACGTTCTGATGTCGTGCTTGCAAAAGCCTGGATTGCGCCCTTCAAACGCCGCAGGGGCGGCAACGGGACGCCTATAGTCGTGAGGAGAACTGGGGAAGTCAATCGTGTGTGTTACCGCAATGTTACGCCGGGAGTGTTACCGGCTTAACTGATGCGATTCAGCAGTGGGAGGGCTGCAGGCGTTCCAGGCCGACGAACGGGCAGTCCGCCAACAGCGCCTTCAGGCTGCGGCCATCGGCCAGTTGCAAATCAGCCGGCGCCAGTTCCGCGAGGGGATAGAGCACGAACGCCCGGGCCTGCATATGGTAGTGCGGGACTTTCAGGCGCGGCTCGTCGATCAGGCGCTCGCCGAACAGCAGGATATCCAGGTCGAGGGTGCGCGGCCCCCAACGCTCGTGCCGTTCACGGCCCTGGTCGATTTCGATGGCTTGCAGCGCATCCAGCAGCGCCAGGGGCGCCAGGCCGCTGTCGAGGGCGGCCACGGCATTGGTGTAGCGCGGCTGGCCGGGCAGCAGCGAATCGCTCTGGTAGAACGCGGAAACGCCTGTCAGCAGCGTGTCGGGCAGTTGCCCCAGGGCCTGGATGGCGTTGCGCAATTGCTCCGCCGGATCCGCCAGGTTGCTGCCCAGCCCGATATACACGTGTTCCATCGACTTACTCGTCCGTACCAGCGGCACGCTTGCGCTTGCCGGCCGGGCTGCGCCGGCGTTTGCGCGGGCCGGTGCCAGTACCGTCGTCCTTGCTGCCCAGGTCACGGATCATGTCGCGTCGACCGGCATCATTGGCGTCCTGGTAATCGGTCCACCATTCGCCCAGGCCATCGGTCTGCTCGCCGGCGGTTTCGCGCAGCAGCAGGAAGTCGTAGCCGGCGCGGAAACGCGGGTTGTCCAGCAACAGGTCGGCACGCTTGCCGCTGCGCCGTGGCAGGCGTTCCTGCATGTCCCAGATCTCGCGGATCGGCAGGGTGAAGCGCTTCGGAATCGCAATCCGTTGGCACTGTTCGCTGATCAACTCGTGGGCGGCTTCCTGCATGGCCGGAATCGGCGGCATGCCCTTGGCCTGCAAGCGCAGCACACGGCCGGGCAGGGCCGGCCAGAGCAGCGCGGCAAACAGGAACGCCGGGGTGACCGGCTTGTTCTGCTGGATGCGCAGGTCGGTGTTGATCAGGGCTTCGCTGATCAGCGTGTGGGTGTAGGTCGGGTTGTGTTCCAGGGCCTCGAAACTGGCCGGGAACAGCGGTTCGAACAGCTTGAGGTCGACGAGCATCTCGAAGGTGTCGGCGGCATATCCCGAGAGGAACAGCTTGAGCACTTCTTCGAACAGGCGCGCCGAGGGGATCTCGCGCAGCATCGGCGCCAGTTTGCGAATCGGCGCGACGGTGTGTTTCTCGATACCGAAGTCCAGCTTGGCGGCGAAGCGCACGGCCCGCAGCATCCGTACCGGGTCTTCCTGGTAACGCTGGGTCGGGTCGCCGATCAGGCGGATCAGGCGGTTGCGGATATCGTGTACGCCGTTGGCGTAGTCGAGGATGCGCTCGCTGACCGGATCGTAATACAGGGCGTTGATGGTGAAGTCGCGGCGCTGGGCGTCGTCCTCGAGGGTGCCGTAGACGTTGTCGCGCAGAATCCGCCCGCTTTCGTTGCGCGAGGACTGATTGCTGTCCTCGTCTTCGTCTTGCGGGTGGTTGGCGCGAAAGGTCGCGACCTCGATGATTTCCCGACCGAAGTGGATATGCACCAGTTTGAAGCGACGACCGATGATCCGGGCGTTGCGAAATTCGGCGCGGATCTGCTCCGGCGTGGCGCTGGTGGCGACGTCGAAATCCTTGGGTGTGATGTTGAGCAGCATGTCGCGCACGCAGCCGCCGACCAGATAGGCCTGGTAGCCGGCGTTCTGCAGGCGTTCGACGATATTCACCGCATACCGGCTGAACTGGGCCTTTTGCAGCGAGTGCTGGCCGCTGTTGAGCACTTCAGGGGTGCTGCGTTTATGTTGCGTTCGACGCGAGGGAGAACGTAATGACTGGAACAGCTTCTTCAGCATGGGAGGCACTGTTTGAAGGAATATTCGGCCACCTCAAAGAATGACCGCACGATGGGCGAGGATTCTAGCATTTAGTCGAGGGATGGTGTAGGAAGCCGCCGCAGTATCGGCCAGGGACCGTGATGGAGGGTCTGCCACAGGCGTTGCGAAGGCTGCAAATCAATCAATCGAGGGCGCAGGGGAAGCAGGGCGGGCGGGTCGGTATCGCGGAAACTACAAGGGGAGCCGAAGCTCCCCCAGAAGTAGTTGCGTGCTCTATTTTTATTATGGTTTCGGGCTTCTTGTTTTTGTTGATCGCCCTGTGCCACTAGGTTTCAAGCCAGTGGGCTCTCCCAATCGGGAGCCAAGAGCAAACGGATTGCTTTGATCGCTGTAGTGTGATGATCCAGAGGATCCAACCAGTTCAGGCGCTGCTTTGAGGGCAGTTTTTGTTGTTCTCGGCCTGGTCGCGGGGCAAGCCCCAATTACAGTACTTCTCCAAAAGAATCAGTTAGCTACGTCTCTCGCCGTGTTGTTTTTATTGTGCGTGAGTCGATACGTCTTGTTTTTATTGTCTGGTGCATTGCTTGTTATTGTTCTTGTACCAAAGCTATAGCAGGTGCCGTGCCAACTTTTTCGAAACCCCGTAAACGTTGGGTTCTCCCGCGGAAATGGTTTTTTTCAGGCGAAAAAAAGCCGGATCTTCGTTACCGATAGACCCGGCTTTTGTTACGTGAAAATCCTGGGGTAACAGTTTTTTCACAAGGTGCAGTGTTACCTGTGGGCGCGCGCCCGGATCAGCTCTCGCTGGCCACCCCGGTCTTGCGCCGTGGAATGCCCAGGCGCTGGCGGCGTTCCCACAGGCACTTGCGGCTGACCCCGAGTTTGCGGGCCAGCTCGGTCTCGGTCATGTGGTCCTGGTGCTCGAGGACGAAGTGCTGGAAGTAGTCTTCCAGTGACAGGTCCTCGGTCGGCTCGTGGCTGGCGTTACTGGCGCTGGCCTGTTGCGGCGCCAGGCCGATGAATTCTTCTTCTTCTTCCAGATCACCGAGCTCGATGTCGATGCCCAGCAGGTCGGCGGAAATTTCCGGGCTTTCGCACAGGATCACCGCACGCTCGACCGCATTCTCCAGTTCACGGACGTTACCCGGCCAGGAGTAATGGCGAATGGCTTGCTCGGCATCGGGAGCGAAGCGCAGGTCGGTGCGACCCACCCGTGCGCTCTGGCGGGCGAGGAAGGCACTGGCGATCTCGTTGACGTCGGCGCCGCGCTCGCGCAAGGCCGGCAGCTTCAGGGCGATCACGTGCAGGCGGTAGTAAAGGTCTTCGCGGAACTGGCCGATCTTGGCCAGGCTCTTGAGGTCGCGGTGGGTCGCGGCGATCAGGCGCACATCGACTTTCTGCGACTGCACCGAGCCGACGCGGCGGATTTCGCCTTCCTGCAATACCCGCAGCAGACGCGCCTGGGCTTCGAGGGGCAGCTCACCGATTTCGTCGAGGAACAGCGTGCCGCCGTCCGCCGCTTCCACCAGGCCGGCGCGACCGGCGCTGGCCCCGGTGAAGGCGCCTTTTTCGTGGCCGAACAGTTCGGACTCGATCAGGCTTTCCGGAATGGCCGCGCAGTTGACCGAGATCATTGGCGCCTTGGCGCGCTTGGACAGGTTGTGCAGGGCGCGGGCCACCAGCTCCTTGCCGGTACCCGACTCGCCCTGGACCAGGACGTTGGAGTCGGTGGGCGCGACTTTGCGGATCTTGCTGTAGAGGTCCTGCATCGGCGGACAGGAGCCGATGATGCCGATTTCGCCATTCATGTTGTTGGCACCGGCTTTTTCCGCCGCGCCATTGCCCTTGCCGGCGACTTTCTCGGCCGGCGCGCCCTGGTTGCCCTGGCGATCACGAAGGATGCGGGCCACGGCCTGGAGCATCTCGTCGTGGTCGAACGGCTTGGCGATGTAGTCCACCGCGCCCATTTTCATCGAGTCCACGGCCGAGCGCAGGCTGGCGTAGCTGGTCATGATCAGCACGGGGGTGCCCTGGCCGAGCTTGATCAGTTCGGTGCCGGGGGCGCCGGGCAGGCGCAGGTCGCTGACGATCAGGTCGAACGAGGGGATACTGAAACGTTCCTGGGCTTCCTGCACCGAACCGGCTTCGCTGACCTGGTACTGATTACGTTCCAGCAGGCGACGCAGGGCGGAGCGGATGATGGTTTCGTCTTCGACGATCAGAATGTGCGGCATTGATTCGGTTCTCTCGACGGTCTCAGTTCACAGCGGACGTCGCTTCGACATGACGCGGCAGGGTGACCCGGATACGGGTGCCACGTTGGCTTTGGATGTCAGCCGGGCTGTCGATGGTGATTTGTCCATAATGCTCTTCAACGATGGAATAGACCAGAGCAAGGCCCAGTCCGGTGCCCTCGCCAGGATCCTTGGTGGTGAAGAAGGGTTCGAACAATCGATCCATGATGTTCTTCGGGATACCAGTGCCTTCGTCCTCGACGATCAGGTCGATGGTGTGTTCGAAGGCTTCACTCTTGACCCGCACCGCCGCACCGGCAGGCGAAGCGTCACGGGCGTTGGAGAGCAGGTTGATGAGCACCTGGGCCAGGCGTTGGGAATCGCCGTCGACCCAGTGCTCGGGATCGCACAGGTTGAAGAACTGTACTTCGAAGTTGCGCCGGTTCAAGGCCAGCAGACCAATGGCATCCTGGGCGACCTCGGCCAGACAGACGGCTTCGTCGTTGTGCTGGTGACTGCCGGCATGGGCGAAGCTCATCAGCGACTGGACGATGCGCGAGACGCGCTTGGTCTGTTCGAGGATCTGCCCGCTGATTTCGGTCAGTTCGCTGTCGTCCTCGCGCTCTTCGCGCAGGTTCTGCGCCAGGCAGGCGATGCCGGTGATCGGGTTGCCGATCTCGTGGGCGACGCCGGCCGCCAGCCGGCCGATGCTCGCCAGCCGCTCGGAATGCACCAGCTTGTCTTCGAGCATCTGGGTTTCGGTGAGGTCCTCGACCAGCAGCACCAGGCCGCTGTTGCCCGGCGCCAATGGCTCGTCGATCGCCGCCTTGTGCAGGTTCAGCCAGCGGGTCTGGCCGTCGAGGGCCAGGTGCTGCTTGTGCAAGTGTTCGTCCGGCAGGTTGATAAAGCCTTGCAGCAAATCCTTCCACGGCTCGCCGAGGGTGCCCAGGCGTGAGCCGACCACACGCTGCGCGGCCACGCCGGTGAGCTCTTCCATGGCCTTGTTCCACATCAGGATCTCCTGATCCTTGGCCAGCGAGCAGACACCCATCGGCAGTTCCTGCAGGGTCTGGCGATGGTAGCGGCGCAGGGCGTCGAGCTCGGCGGCAAGACCGGTGAGACGCGAGTGGTAGTCTTCCAGGCGACTTTCGATGAAGTGGATGTCCTCGGTGACGTAGCTTTCACCGCCGGCCTTGTAGGGCAGGAAGGTTTCCACCATGTCCTGGGCGACGCTCGGGCCCATCAGCCCGGACAGGTTGGCCTCGATACGGTCGCGCAGGCGGCGCAGGGCGTAGGGGCGGCGCTCGTCGAAGGGCAGGTAGAGATCGCGCAGTGCCTGCTCGACTTCTTTCTGCGCGGCCTTGGCCCCCAGTGGCTTGGCCAGTTGGGTGGCGAATTCCTGCGGTGAGGCGGCGTGCAGCTCGCGGCGTTGCGGGCGTCGCACATTGTCCACCGCGCAGGCCTCGGCGGCGCTGGCCTCTTCCGGGCTGGCACTGGTGAACAGCGAGATCAGGGTGAACATCAGCACGTTGGCCGCCAGGGAGGCGATGGCCGCCATATGCCAGCTGGTGTCGTCGAGCACATAGATCATGTTCAGCAAGGGGACATAGAAGCCCTGCAGGTTGCCGATCAACGGCAGCAGCATGGTCACCAGCCAGACCAGGATCCCCGCCAGCAGACCGGCAATGAAGCCGCGCCGGTTGGCGGTCGGCCAGTACAGCACCGAGAGCACGCCGGGGAGGAATTGCAGGGTCGCGACGAAGGCGACGATGCCCAGGTTGGCGAGGTCCTGTTCGGCGCCCAGCAGCAGGTAGAAACCATAGCCGGCCATGATGATGGCGACGATCAGGGCGCGGCGTGTCCACTTCAGCCAGCGATAGATATTGCCTTCGGCGGGTGGCTGGTAGAGCGGCAGCACCAGGTGGTTCAGGGCCATGCCCGACAGCGCCAGGGTGGTGACGATGATCAGCCCGCTGGCGGCCGAGAGTCCGCCGACGTAGGCCAGCAGGGCCAGGGCCTCGTTGTTGGCGGCAATGCCGATGCCGAGGGTGAAGTATTCCGGGTTGGTGGTGGCGCCGAGCTTGAGTCCGGCCCAGAGGATCAGCGGCACCGCCAGGCTCATCAGCAGCAGGAACAGCGGCAGGCCCCAGCTGGCACTGACCAGCGAGCGCGGGTTGAGGTTCTCGGTGAAGGTCATGTGATACATGTGCGGCATCACGATGGCCGAGGCGAAGAACACCAGCAGCAGGGTGCGCCACGGGCCTTCCTGCAGCGGCGTGTGCAATGCGGCCAGGGCGGTCTGGTTCTGCAGCAGCCAAAGTTCAAGTTGCTGCGGACCGTCGAACACCCCGTACAAGGCGTAGAGGCCAACCCCGCCGATGGCGATCAGCTTGATCACCGACTCGAAGGCAATGGCGAACACCAGGCCTTCGTGTTTTTCCCGGGTGGCGATATGACGTGAGCCGAAGAAGATGGTGAACAGGCTGATCAGCGCGCAGAAGCTCAGGGCCACCCGGTGCTGCACCGGTTCGCGGGTAAGAATTCCGATGGAGTCGGCCACCGCCTGGATCTGCAACGCCAATAGCGGCAATACACCGATCAGCATGAACACCGTGGTCAGGGCGCCGGCCCAGGTGCTGCGAAAGCGGAAGGCGAACAGGTCGGCCAGGGACGAGAGCTGGTAGGTGCGGGTGATCTTCAGGATCGGATAGAGCAGCACCGGCGCCAGCAGGAAGGCGCCGGAGACCCCGAGGTAGCTGGAGAGAAAGCCGTAGCCGTACTGGTAGGCCAGGCCCACCGTGCCATAAAACGCCCAGGCGCTGGCATAGACGCCCAGGGACAGGGTGTAGGTCAGCGGGTGACGGATGATCGAGCGTGGGATCACCCCACGTTCACTGATCCAGGCCACGCCGAACAACGCCAGCAGGTACGCGGCGCTGATCAGCAGCATCTGGGTCAGGCTAAAGCTCATCGGCATCTTTTTGGCTCTGCAGGATGAAGGTCACGACGATCAGGATCAGCCAGAGCAGATAAGGGCGATACCAGGCGCCGGTGGCGTCGATCCACCAGTCCATGATGGCCGGCGAGAACAGGTAGATCCCGACCACCAGCAGCAGGACCAAGCGATAGATGTACATCCCGGCCTCTCTTTATTGTGTGCGTGCCCGAAAACGTGCGGCGATGGTAACGGATGGGCGCCAACCTGCAAGGGGCGTCAGTGCAATTGCGCTTCGGCCAGGGTGGCGGTCCTGGGAATCAGTGTGGCATCCCAATGGCCGATGCCCCAGTCGAGCACCTCCCGCGGCGTGCCCTGTTCCAGTGCGGCGGGCGGGTGTTGGCCCAGTGTACGCAGGGCGCGCATCAGCAAGGGGGTCGCCTGGTCGGCCGCCAGTGGTGGCGAGCGGTAGGATTTTCCGAGCTTGTTGCCGTCGGGCTGGATGATCAGCGGCACGTGCAGGTAACGCGGCTGCGGCAGCCCGAGCAGTTCCTGAAGGTAGAGCTGGCGTGGTGTCGAGTCGAGCAGGTCGGCGCCGCGGACGATATCGGTGACGCCTTGCCAGGCATCGTCCAGCACCACAGCCAGTTGGTAGGCGTAGAGCCCGTCGCGGCGGCGGATCACGAAATCGCCGGCTTCACGGCCCAGGTGCTGCTGGAAGGGGCCTTGTACCCGGTCTTCGAAGCGATAGCTCAGCTCCGGCACGCGCAGGCGGATGGCGGCATTGTCGATACCGTGGCCGAGGTTGCGGCACAAGCCCGGGTAGATTCCGTGGTAGGGCTCCAGCTCCTTGCGCGAGCAGGTGCAGGCGTAGGCCAGGCCCTGACTGAACAGGCGTTCGAGGACCTGGGCATAGGCGTCGTGGCGTTCGCTCTGGCGGACCAGTTCGCCGTCCCATTCGAAGCCGTAGCGTTGCAGGGTATCGAGGATCGAGGCCTGGGCACCGGGTGCTTCGCGCGGCGGGTCGAGGTCTTCCATGCGCAGCAGCCAGCGGCCGCCGACCGAACGGGCGTCGAGGTACGAGGCCAGGGCGGCGACCAGTGAACCGAAATGCAGGTGGCCGCTGGGCGTGGGGGCGAAGCGTCCGATATAGGCGGGAGTGGCAGTCATGGTTCGGATATTACTGGAGAATCCGTAGGCGATACGCCGCATCGGCGACACAAATGAAAACGGAGCGTTCGCACGCTCCGTTTGCTCAGGTTTCGACAGGGATTACTTGCCGACCTGTTTTTCCTTGATTTCCGCCAGGGTCTTGCAGTCGACGCACATGTCGGCGGTTGGTCGGGCTTCCAGTCGGCGGATGCCGATCTCGACGCCACAGGACTCGCACCAGCCATACTCTTCGTCTTCGATGAGCTGCAGGGTCTTGTCGATTTTCTTGATCAGCTTGCGCTCGCGGTCGCGGGCACGCAGTTCGAGGCTGAACTCTTCTTCCTGGCTGGCACGGTCAGCCGGGTCAGGGAAGTTCGCCGCTTCGTCCTTCATATGATCAACGGTACGGTCGACTTCATGCATCAATTCCTGCTTCCATTTCTGCAGGATCTTGGTGAAGTGTTTGCGCATGGGCTCGCCCATGTACTCCTCGCCCTTGCTTTCAACATAGGGTTCGAAGCCGCCGATCTTTGGCTCAGTGCTTTGCTGCTTTGCTTGGGTGGGCATGAATGGACCGCCTCTACTCTTCTAATCCATTGCGCAGGATTTCAACATCACCGACACCTGCCGGCCCTGCGGCTGCAAGCGGGCGAACTTACCAGATCGAATCGGGGTGCGCTACTCCCGGTTGTCGAGGCTGGACTTGTCGAGTCGAACGTCGACCGGCTGCTCCTACAAGAAGCGGGCCAATATATGCCGGATGGAAGACGTCAGCTTCGTGAAGCAATGGTTAATTGTTTATTTTAGCCAATCTTGCGCGAAGCGTAGGATGCTTTAAACCCTCCAGGGTGATCGAGGTTGGGTAGAATCGGTCTATCGCCCATTCCCCCGTCAAATCAAGGAAGGCCCATGACTCAGCACTACAGCGCGCGCAGCCGCGCAATCGAACCCTTTCATGTGATGGCCCTGCTGGCGCGCGCCAATGAGTTGCAGGCCGCCGGGCATGATGTGATCCACCTCGAGATCGGTGAACCGGACTTCACCACCGCCGCGCCGATCATCCGCGCCGGTCAGGCCGCGCTGGAGACGGGCAAGACCCATTACACGGCGGCGCGCGGGTTGCCGCAGTTGCGCGAGGCGATCGCCGGCTTCTATCAGCAGCGCTACAAGCTGGATATCGATCCGCAGCGTATTTTGATCACCCCGGGCGGTTCCGGCGCGTTGCTGTTGGCCACCAGCCTGCTGGTGGACCCTGGCAAACACTGGCTGCTGGCCGATCCGGGCTACCCGTGCAACCGGCATTTCCTGCGCCTGGTCGAGGGCGCGGCGCAACTGGTGCCGGTCGGGCCGGAGGTGCGTTATCAGCTCACCGCCGATCTGGTGGCACGGCATTGGGACCAGGACAGTGTCGGCGCCCTGGTGGCATCGCCGGCCAACCCCACCGGGACCCTGCTGACGCGGGACGAACTGGGGGCGCTGTCGGCGGCGGTCAAGGAGCGTCATGGCCATCTGGTGGTGGACGAGATCTATCACGGCCTGACCTACGGCTGCGATGCGGCCAGCGTGCTGGAAGTCGATGACAGCGCTTTCGTGCTCAATAGTTTTTCCAAGTATTTCGGCATGACCGGCTGGCGGCTGGGCTGGCTGGTGGCGCCGCCGGAAGCGGTGGGGGACCTGGAAAAGCTCGCGCAGAACCTCTACATCAGCGCGCCGAGCATGGCCCAGTATGCAGCGCTGGCCTGTTTCGAGCCGGCAACCCTGAGCATTCTCGAAGAGCGCCGGGCCGAGTTCGGACGCCGTCGCGACTTCCTCCTGCCGGCGTTGCGCGAGCTGGGTTTCGGCATCGCCGTGGAGCCCCAGGGCGCTTTCTACTTGTACGCCGATATCAGCGCGTTCGGCGGCGATGCCTTCGCATTCTGCCGACATTTCCTCGAAACCGAGCACGTGGCCTTTACCCCCGGACTGGACTTCGGTCGTCACCTGGCCAGCCACCATGTGCGGTTTGCCTACACCCAGAGCCTGCCGCGCCTTGAGCAGGCGGTGGAGCGGATTGCCCGGGGCCTGCGGAGTTGGCAAGGCTGATGCGTTTTTCTCCTGCCCTCGAAGAAGGTCGTCTGATCCAGCGCTACAAACGTTTCCTGGCGGATATCGAAACCGCCTCCGGCGAGTTGCTGACCATTCACTGCCCCAATACCGGCTCGATGCTCAACTGCATGGTCCCGGGCGGGCAGGTCTGGTTCAGTCGCTCCAACGACCCCAAGCGCAAGCTGCCCGGCACCTGGGAAATCGGTGAAACCCCCCAGGGCCGGCTGGCCTGCGTGAATACCGCGCGGGCCAACCCCTTGATCGAAGAGGCTTTGCGCGCCGGGGTCATCAGCGAACTGAACGGCTTTACCGGCCTGAAGCGTGAAGTGGCCTACGGTCAGGAGAACAGCCGGATCGATTTTCGCCTCGACTATCCGACGGGACCAGCGTTTGTCGAAGTCAAAAGCGTCACCCTCGGGTTCGACGGCACGGCGGTGGCGGCGTTTCCGGATGCGGTGACCCAGCGCGGGGCCAAGCATCTGCGCGAGCTGGCCACCCTGGCGCGCGAAGGTGTGCGGGCGGTGCAGCTGTACTGCGTGAACCTGACCGGTATCGAGGCGGTGCGGCCGGCCGAGGAGATCGATCCGGGTTATGCCGCGGCCCTGCGCGAAGCGGTCGCCGCCGGGGTCGAGGTGCTGGCCTATGGGGTGAGCCTGACGCCGGAGGAAGTCCGCGTCGATCGTCGTTTGCCGGTGCTGCTCTAGCGGCTCACGGCGTCAGCCAGATGCCCTGTGCGTCTTCCGTGCAGGGGATCGCCAGCAGTGACTGCCCGGCGCAAGGTCCGGCCACGCACTCGCCACTTTCGACCAGGAACAGCGCGCCATGGGTCGCGCACTGGATCAGGCTGGCGCTGGGGTCGAGAAACTGGTCGGGCTGCCACTCCAGGGGGATGCCGCGGTGCGGGCAGCGATTCTGGTAGACGTAGACCCGGCCCTCACGACGCACGGCCAACAGCGGCCGGCCGTCCACTTCAAAACCACGACTGCTGTTGTCGGCCAGGGTGTTCGAGTCGCAGAGAAATTTCATGTTGATCCTTTAGGGAACCTCGCGCCGTTTTGTCGGCGATTACGCAACAGGATGTGTTTCGGGTTGACGGGTAAATGCAAATAATTATCAAATGATAATAGTGAACGCCTTCCCTTCAGGATTATCGTCTATGCGCCTGCATCCCCGCTTGTTTGCCCTTGTCGCCGGGCTAGCGCTCAGTCATGCCGCCCTGGCGACCGAACTGCCGCAACGCTGGGTCAGCGCCGGCGGGGCGTTGTCTGAATGGGTCAGTGTCCTGGGGGCGGAGTCTAAATTGGTCGGTGTCGATACCACCAGCCAGCATCCTGAATCCCTGAAAGCCTTGCCGAGTATCGGCTACCAGCGGCAATTGTCCGCCGAGGGCATCCTGAGCCTGCGTCCGCAGATTCTGGTGGGTACCGAGGAGATGGGCCCGCCGCAGGTACTGGAGCAGATTCGCAAGGCCGGAGTGCCGGTGGAGATGTTCTCGGCCCAAGCGGACTTGTCGGCGCTGCAAGGCAACCTGCAACACCTGGGCAAATTGCTCGGTCGGGAAGAGCAGGCCGCGACGCTGTTCCAGACTTATCAACAGCAACTCGAAGAACAGCAGGGCCTGGTCCGACAGGCCCGGGCCAAGCAATCGAGCCCGGGCGTCCTGCTGTTGCTGGGGCATGCCGGTGGCAAGCCGTTGATCGCCGGCAAGGACACCGCTGCCGATTGGCTGCTGACCCTGGCCGGTGGCCACAACCTGGCGACCCATAGCGGCTACAAGCCTTTTTCCGTCGAGGCGCTGGCCGGCTTGAACCCCGAAGTACTGGTGTTCGCCGATCGCAGCCTGACCGGCGACGCCGCGCGCCAGGCCTTGATGAAGGAAAACCCGATTCTCGCCTCGACCCGGGCGGCGAAGGCCGGGCAGATCTTCGAACTCGACCCGACCTTGCTGGTGGGTGGGCTGGGACCGCGTCTGCCGCAGGCGCTGAAACAGTTGGCGAGTGAGTTCTATCCGGCGGCAGCCGTGACACCATGACCACCCTGGTCAAGCCGCGTACGCTGTTTATCGGCCTGGGCCTGTTTTGCCTGCTGGCGACCTGGTTGTCGCTGGCGCTGGGCCCGGTCAGCCTGCCGTTGCTCGACACCCTGCGCGCGGCGTTGCGCCTGGCGGGAGTGCCGCTGCCGGCGGAGGGCCTGGAGCAGGCCGAACTGATCCTGGGGCAGATCCGCCTGCCGCGGACCTTGCTCGGCCTGGCGGTCGGCGGTGTACTGGCGCTGTCCGGCGTGGCCATGCAGGGGCTGTTTCGCAACCCGCTGGCCGACCCCGGGCTGGTGGGTGTCTCCAGTGGTGCCGCATTGGGCGCGGCCATCGCGATTGTCGGAGGTGCCGCGTTCGGTGGCCTGCCGGATGCCTGGAGTCCGTACCTGCTGTCGGTTTGCGCCTTTCTCGGCGGCCTCGGGGTGACGGCGCTGGTCTATCGTCTGGGGCGGCGCAATGGCCAGACCCATGTGGCAATCATGCTGCTGGCGGGGATCGCGCTGACCGCACTGGCCAGCTCGGCGGTGGGCCTGTTCACCTACCTGGCCGACGACGCGACCCTGCGCACCCTGACCTTCTGGAACCTGGGCAGCCTCAACGGCGCCAGCTACGCACGGTTGTGGCCGCTGCTGCTGGTCACCGTGGCGGTGGCCCTCTGGCTGCCGCGCCGGGCCAAGGCGCTGAATGCCTTGTTGCTGGGCGAGTCGGAGGCCAGTCACCTGGGCATCGACGTCGAAGGCCTCAAGCGTGAACTGGTGCTCTGCACGGCGCTGGGCGTGGGGGCTGCCGTGGCGGCAGCCGGGATGATCGGTTTTGTCGGCCTGGTGGTGCCGCATCTGGTCCGCCTGCTGGCCGGGCCGGATCATCGCGTGCTGCTGCCGGCATCGATCCTGGCCGGCGCCAGCCTGTTGCTGTTCGCCGACCTGGTCGCGCGCCTGGCGCTGGCGCCGGCGGAACTGCCGATCGGTATCGTCACGGCCTTTCTCGGTGCGCCGTTCTTTCTCTACCTGCTGTTGCGAGGACGTACCTGATGCTGCGTGCGCAGAGTCTGCAGATCCGTCGCGGGCAGAAGACGGTACTGGATGGCATCGACCTGGGCCTCGAACCGGGTCAGATACTCGGTGTCCTGGGCCCCAACGGCGCGGGGAAAAGCACCCTGCTCGGTGCCTTGAGTGGTGAGCTGCAGCCAGCCGCCGGGCAGGTCTGGCTTGATCAGCGGCCGTTGGCCGACTGGCGCGGAGCCGAGCGCGCGCAACGCCTGGCGGTGCTGCCGCAGACTTCGACGCTGGACTTCGCCTTCCGGGTCGAAGAAGTGGTGGGCATGGGGCGCTTGCCGCACCAGACCGGCCAGGTCCGCGACGACGAAATCGTCACGGCGGCCCTGCAGGCGGCCGACGCCTTTCATCTGGCCGGGCGCAGCTACCTGGCCTTGTCCGGTGGCGAACGACAACGGGTGCACCTGGCGCGGGTGCTGGCGCAGTTATGGCCGGGGGAGAGCGGCCAGACCCTGCTGCTCGACGAGCCGACCTCGATGCTCGATCCGCTGCACCAGCACACCACCCTGCAAGCCATCCGGACCTTCGCCGACCGTGGCGCGGCGGTGTTGATCATCCTCCATGACCTGAACCTGGCGGCCCGTTACTGTGACCGTATCCTGCTGCTCGAGCAGGGCCGGCCCCATGCCCTGGATAGCCCGGACGTGGTACTGCGCCCCGAGCCGCTCAAGGCGGTGTTCGGCCTGGAGGTGCTGGTGCAGGCCCATCCCGAGCGTGGTCATCCGCTGATCATCGCCCGTTGATGGGGTTCTCCCAGGCGTTATCCGTCCCCTGTAATGGGTGAGATATTTCCTGTTCTGATGTGAGCCGAGTCCTTGTCTTTGGCTGACACATGCCCTGGCGCCGACGAGTCCTTTATTCTGCTTCCCCTGGCGTATTTCGCGTCATCCGGCAGCCAGGACCGCCGAGGAGGCGCCTCGGACGCTTGTCAGGTTTATGCAACGATCCGGATTGGGAGTGAAGATGAAGCAGATAAATGAGGCCGATCAACAACTGGTGCAGCAGGCCATTGGCCTGCTCGACTTGACCTCGCTGAGTGGCGATGACGATGACGAGCGCATCCTTTCGCTGTGCCAGCGAGCGCAGACGCCTTTTGGGCCGGTGGCGGCGGTGTGCGTATTTCCGCGTTTTATCGCCCTGGCGCGACGGGCTCTCGATGCTCAGGGCGGGCAGGCGATCCGGGTCGCCACGGTGGTCAACTTCCCCCATGGCGGACCGAATGTCGCGGCGGCGGTCACTGAAACCCTGGAGGCGCTCGCCGCGGGCGCCAATGAGGTGGATCTGGTCTATCCCTACCGCTCATTGCTGATGGGCGATGCCCAGACCGGCCTGAGCATGGTCGCCGCCTGTCGTGACGCCTGCCAGGGGCGGGCCAAACTCAAGGTGATCCTGGAGACCGGCGAGCTGCGCGACCCGCAGATGATCCGCCAGGCCAGCCAGGACGCGATTGCCGCCGGCGCCGACTTTCTCAAGACCAGTACCGGCAAAGTCCTGGTCAATGCGACCGAACAGGCGGTGCGCATCATGCTTGAAGCCATCGCCGAGCGGGGCGGGCTGGTGGGGCTGAAGGCCTCCGGCGGAATACGCACCTTTGATGACGCGCGCATCTATATCGAACTGGCGCGCGCGCGTTTCGGGGCCGCCTGGGTCAACGCCGACCATGTACGGCTCGGGGCTTCGGGTTTGCTCGATGAGCTGCTGGCACGACTGGAGTGCCCGGTGGGTGAGGCCTGACGCTTGCGTTGTACCGCCAAGGGGCTTCTCGGCTGACTTTCGGACAGGCAAAAAAAGACCCGGCAAAAAGCCGGGTCAATAACCGTGATTAGCCTGATGAGGAGATAATCTGAGAGTCCGAACCAGGGCCTTCCAGAAAATCCAACCGATCTCGCGATCAGTTGTGATAATCATAACGATTCTCATTTCTAAGTCAATGTCTTTTTATCGACCGTTCGTCCGGGGTGCTGCAACGGGTGAGTGATCGAGGTCGCGGCGGTTCAGCGGGGCGTGCCGATAGCGCTCAGGCGCGTGACTTCCTTGTTCAGCAGATCGATGCGTCGGGCCATGCTTTCGATCAGGCTGTGGGCGATGCGCGGGTTGCTCTGGGTCAGGCTGAGGAATTGTTCCTTGGGGATCAGCATGACCGTGCACGGCTGGCTGGCGATCACGCTGGCGCTGCGTTTCTCGCCGGTGAACACGGCCATGGCGCCGAAAATCTCGTCCTTGGGGACGTCGCCGACCTTGTGCCCGTCGACAAAAGCCTCGGCGTGCCCGTCGGTAATGATGAAGACATGGTCGGCGTCGTCGCCCTGGCGGATCATCACTTCGCCGCTGGCCACCTGCTGGAAACCGTTGCTGCTGCGAAATTCCGGCTGTTTCAGGCGGGTGACGGCGTCGGAGAGCAGGGCGGTCTGACCGATCAGGTAACGCAGCAACGCTTCGGCGCGGTTTTCGTCGGCGTAGATATGGGCGAAGAGGTCAGTGCGCTGGTAGGGGATCAGGCGCAGTGGGTTGTCGCTGCTCAACACACAGCGCGGCCAGTCGATGCCCTGGCGCAATCCGACCAGGTCGCCTTCGTGCAGATAGAACAGGGCCCGTTCATCGACCCGGGCATGCAGCAGGCCGCTGTCGATCAGAAACACCTGGTCGGCGGGCAACACGGCGCCGAGGTCAGCGATTTGCTCAAACTCCAGGGGGGCCGCGCAGGGGGGCAAACCTTTGAGCAGCTGTGCCGGAATCGCCTGCAGGCGATTGATCAGTTCATCGGCGTAGGCCGGTTGCTCCCCGAGTAGATACATGCCAAACCTGCGAAATCAGTTTTTGTGACGCGACGATATCGCGTCCAACTGTTTATTCAAGGCTTCTTTGCGTTCTTGAGGGATATCGTTCCAATGAATGTCCATCAAGGCCCCTTCGATCGCATATAACAGCACTTTCGATGCCCGGAATCCGCGGGTTCGTACCGCACGGTAGGCATCCACCGCTCCCAGTCGACGCAAATCCGATGCGCTGTGGATACCCACCGCGTGCAGCCATTGCGCCGACGTCTTGCCAAGGTTCTTCAGGTGTTGCAGTTCATCGTTCATCAAGCCTCCTTGCGACGGCCGAACGCTGCGTGGACGAGAGTAGGCAAGCCTGAAAAGGAGTGTAGCGGTCAGTAGGAAAAGCGTGGTTCTTTGCTCGGCGGTGGTGCAAATGCTTCTAAGCCGGGGCTTTCGCCAACGCTGATCTGCGGAGCAGGAACGGTGCATAAAGGGAAAAGTCGTACGGCGCAAGCCTTGTCCAGGCCGTGAACAGGCACCAGACGGCAGGCGTTGCCGCCATCTTCGGGCCCCTCCGCGGGGCTAGGCGCTGTAGCGCAAGCGGGTACCGAACTGCATCGACATGAGGATCTCGGCCGGGGTCAGTTCCACGGGGAAGTAAGCGCCGGAAATCTGCGCATGGGCCACGCTGGCGCCGATCAGGATGGATTTCTGGAAGTCCACGCCACGCAGGTCGGCGGAGCGGAAGTAGGCATCGGTGAAATCGATCCCCTCGGCATTCAGTTCGCGCAGGTCCAGGCCGCGGAAGTCGCCGCCGCGCATGTCGATCGGACCATCCTTGGGGCGTGCCTTGTTGAAGCCGGCAATGTCATCCTTGTGCAGCAGGGCAAACAAAGGTGAGTCGAGCAGCTTGGGATGGCTCATGAGACGTCTCCTGTTGGAATTATGACGCCAGTATAATGCCACTATGTTTCAGCCGTGAAGCACTTGCGGCCCCACGGCTGAAATAGTTTTTACAGACCCGGCAGACGCTGGCGAATCTGCTCGACCAGGGCGTCGAGGCTCCCGCTTTCGTGGGTTTCGACGCGTTTGGTGCGCAGCACTTCATCGGCGCTCAGGGCTTCGCGGCTCGCTTGCTGGGCGGCGATCACTTCCAGTGTAGCGTCGGACGGATCGATGGCATCCGCCTGGCGCCGGGCCAGCCAGCTTTCGATCACGGCCTGCGGGGCGCTGCAATCGAGGATCAGGCACGGCACGCCAGTGGCTTCGGCCACCTTGGCGGCGGCGTCGCGTTGTTCGCGCTTGAGGTAGGTGGCGTCGATCACCACCGGGAAGCCGGCGCGCAGGACGGTGTCGGCGATTTCATGCAGGCGCTGGTAGGTGTTCACGCTGGCATCGTGGCTGTAGATGCCGTCGCCGACGTTGTTCTCGACCGATTGTTCGCCGAACAGGCGTTTGCGTTCGACATCCGAGCGCAGGCGCACGGCGCCCAGGGCTTCCACCAGGCGCAGGGCGACGTGGCTCTTGCCGACGGCGGACACGCCGCTGGTGACGGCCAGGAAGCGCGAAGGAATGGTGCTGTAGCTTTCCGCCAGATTGGCGTAGTTGCGGTACTGGCGCATGCTGCTGGCGCGTTGCACCGCATCGTCGGCCGGCATGCTGAACAGCGCGATCTTGGCGCGTACCAGGGCGCGATAGGCTTTATAGAAGTTCAGCAGGGCCAGGCCCTGGTAGTCGCCGGTCAGTTCCAGGTACTGGCTGATAAAGCGCCGGGCCAGGCTCTTGAGGCCGCGGTCTTCGAGGTCCATCGCGAGGAAGCCGGTGTCGGCGTAGACGTCGGTGAAGCGGAAGGGCTCGTTGAATTCGATGCAGTCGAAGATCACGACCTTGCCGTCGATGACAGTGGCGTTGCCCAGGTGGATGTCGCCGTGGCATTCACGAATGAAACCCTCGGCCTTGCGCTGGGCCAGCAGCGGCTTGAGGCGTTCGAAGCTGGTTTCAGCCCAGGCTTGCAGGGCGTCGAGTTGCAGCAGATCGGCTTTTTCGCTGAGGAAAGGGCGGATCTGATCGAAGTTCTGCCGGACCGGGTCCATGACCGCTTCCGGAGTGCCCTGGTAGTGGTCTTTCGGCACTTCGGGGGCGCTCTGGTGGAACGCGGCGATCTGTTGGGCCATTTCATCGACGTGGGTGGCGGTCAGTTCGCCGTTGGCCTGCAGGGTGCTCAGCAACTGGCTCTGCGGGAACTGGCGCATTTTCAGCACGTATTCGATGGCCGGGCCGCTGCCGCCCAGGACGGGGGCCTCGATGCTGCCGGTGATCGGCAGGACTTCCAGGTACAGGTCGGCGGTCAGGCGCTGGTTCAGGCGCAGCTCTTCCGCGCAGAAGTGTGCGCGAGCGCTCAGTTCGGTGAAGTCGAGGAAACCGAAGTTGACCGGCTTCTTGATCTTGTAGGCATAGGGACCGGTGAGCAGGACCCAGGAAATATGGGTTTCGATAACCTGGAAAGCTTCCACCGGATGCGGGTAGAGGGCCGGGTTTTGCAGGGCGGTAATCAGGGACTGGCTCACTGGCGATCCTTCAAGAGGGCGGTAAATTCAAGGCGGTCATTATGGCCGCTGCGGGCGTCAGTGCAAACCGCCGGACGTACATGTTGATCATGAATAAAGTGCGTATAATCCGCCGCCATGACTCGTACCCGATCCCCTCGTTCCCGCGCCAAATCCAAACCTCCCGCTGGCCGCTTGCGCCCCTGGCTTGGCTGGGCGATCAAGCTCAGCCTGGTTGGCCTCGTCGTGCTGGCCGGTTTTGCCGTCTACCTCGATGCCATCGTGCAGGAGAAATTCTCCGGCAAGCGCTGGACCATCCCGGCCAAGGTCTATGCCCGGCCGCTGGAGCTGTTCGCCGGCCAGAAACTGAGCAAGGAAGATTTCCTCACCGAACTCGATGCCCTCGGTTATCGTCGCGAACCCGTGGCCAATGGCCCGGGGGCGGCGGCGGTCAACGGCAATACCGTGGACCTGAACACCCGTGGTTTCCAGTTCTATGAAGGCATGGAGTCGGCCCAGCCGGTGCGGGTGCGCTTCTCCGGCGACTATGTGGCCGAGCTGTCCTCGCTCAACGGCGCGAAGCTCTCGGTGGTGCGCCTTGAGCCGCTGCTGATCGGCGGCCTGTACCCGAAGAACCTCGAAGACCGCATCCTGATCAAGATCGACCAGGTGCCACCGTACCTGCTCGATACCCTGGTCACGGTCGAGGACCGGGATTTCTATCATCACTTCGGCGTCTCGCCCAAGTCGATTGCCCGGGCGATCTGGGTCAATACCTCGGCCGGACAGATGCGCCAGGGCGGCAGTACCCTGACCCAGCAGTTGGTGAAGAACTTCTTCCTGACCAACGAACGCAGCCTGAGCCGCAAGCTCACCGAGGCCATGATGGCCATGCTGCTGGAGCTGCATTACAGCAAGAAAGAGATTCTCGAAGCCTACCTCAACGAGGTCTTTATCGGCCAGGACGGCCAGCGCGCGGTGCACGGTTTCGGCCTGGCCAGCCAGTTCTTCTTCAGCCAGCCCCTGGCGGAGCTGAAGTTGCATCAGGTGGCGTTGCTGGTGGGCATGGTCAAGGGCCCGTCCTACTACAACCCGCGACGCTACCCGGATCGCGCGCTGGAACGACGCAACCTGGTGCTCGACCTGCTGGAGCAGCAGGGCGTGGCGACCGCCGAGCAAGTGGCCGCGGCGAAGAAAATGCCGTTGGGCGTGACCGCCCGCGGCAGCCTGGCGGACAGCTCGTTCCCCGACTTCCTCGACCTGGTCAAGCGGCAACTGCGCCAAGACTATCGCGACGAAGACTTGACCGAGGAAGGCTTGCGTATCTTCACCAGCTTCGACCCGATCCTGCAGATGAAGGCAGAGGCCTCGGTCCGCGATACCTTCAAGCGTCTGGATGGTCGCAAGGGGGGGGAGGATGTCGAGGCTGCCATGGTGGTGACCAACCCGGAAACCGGTGAGATCCAGGCCATGATCGGCAGTCGCCAGTCCAGCTTTGCCGGGTTCAACCGGGCGCTGGACGCGGTACGCCCGGTGGGCTCGTTGATCAAGCCGGCGGTGTACCTGACTGCGCTGGAGAAACCCAGCCAGTACACGCTGACCAGTTGGCTGTCGGACGAAGCCTTCTCGGTGAAAGGCGCTGACGGACAGGTCTGGACACCGAAGAACTTTGAGCGTCGTTCCCATGGCACGATTTTCCTTTATCAGGCCCTGGCGCATTCCTACAACCTGGCGACTGCTCGACTGGGCCTGGAGGTCGGCGTGCCGAATGTCCTCAAGACCCTCGGACGCCTTGGCGTTACCCGTGAATTCCCGGCCTTTCCGTCGATGTTGCTGGGCGCCGCGAGCATGACGCCGATGGATATCGCGACCATGTACCAGACCCTGGCCAACGGCGGCTTCAATACGCCGATGCGCGGGATCCGCAGCGTGCTGACAGCCGAAGGCCAGCCGCTCAAGCGTTATCCGTTCCAGATCCAGCAGCGTTTCGATGCGGGTTCGATCTACCTGATCCAGGCGGCGATGCAGCGGGTGATGCGCGAGGGTACGGGGAGTGGGGTCTACAACGTCCTGCCCAAGACCCTGACCCTGGCCGGCAAGACCGGTACCAGTAACGACTCGCGTGACAGCTGGTTCGCCGGTTTCGGCCAGGACCTGTTGGCGGTGGTCTGGCTCGGTCGCGATGACAACGGCAAGACACCGTTTACCGGTGCCAGCGGCGCCTTGCAGGTCTGGACCAGTTTCATGCGCAAGGCCGATCCGCTGCCATTGGATATGCCGCAGCCGGATAATGTGGTCCAGGCCTGGGTCGATCCGCATACCGGGCAAGGCTCCGATGCCAATTGCCCGGGCGCGGTGCAGATGCCGTATATTCGCGGCAGTGAACCGGTACCCGGTGCGTCGTGTGGTGGCGTGGCCCCTGCGCCGGCCACCGAAGTGATGGATTGGGTCAAGGGCTGGTTGAATTGAGCGAAGAGGGTTTGACGTGAACAAGTGGTGGATTCCAGCTTTTGCCGCACTGACCGTGCTGGGTGGTTGTTCCAGCGTGCCACGGGGTTCGATCCCGGTGGTTGATTCGGGGACCGCGGTCTCCAACAACGAGCGTATTTCGTCCACCGGCGGTTTCCGCAAAACCATCGTCAAGGGGCCGGCGCCGAGCCAGACCCAGGCGGTGCCGCAGGATTCCGGCGTAGTGGTGATGATTCCCGGTGGTGGCGCGGCCGTGTCGACGCCGATCAGTAGCGAACCGTTCACGCCAGGGCCGATTACCCCAGGACCTTCGAACAACGCGCCGATCCAGGCCGTGCCGGGTGACTCGGGTGCCTATAACCAGGGCGCCTACACCCCGCCGGTGAATCAGGGCAGCTACAACATGCCGAGCCCGGTGGCGCCGAGCGGTATTCCGTCGAACAACAACAGCGGTGGCCTGTCCGCTGACGAGCAACTGGACGGTCCGGTGCTGGCGTTGTTGACCACTGCCCAGCAGCAGCAATCCAGCGGCGACCTCAATGGTGCTTCGTCCAGTCTCGAGCGCGCCCAGCGTGTGGCGCCGCGTGAGCCGCAAGTGCTTTATCGCCTGGCCCAGGTGCGCATGGCCCAGGGCGATGCGCCGCAAGCCGAGCAACTGGCCCGTCGTGGCCTGAGCTTCGCCAACGGTCGTCCTGATCTGCAGGCCAACCTCTGGGGCATCATCGCCCAGGCGCGAAGCAAGCAGGGCGATGCTGCGGGTGCCGCCCAGGCACAGCAGAAGGCCAAGGCCGGTTACTGATGGATGCACGTTTTCCGTTGATTGCCGAGCAACTCCTGCTGATCGAGCGGGAGCTGCGGGCCCAGGGCTGCTGGGATGAAGAGTCGCCCAGCGTCGAGGCCCTGGCCAGTGTCGAGCCTTTCAGTGTCGATACGCTGGAGTTCGAGCAGTGGCTGCAATGGATCTTCCTGCCGAGGATGAAGCTGATTCTCGAGGCGGATCTGCCGCTGCCCAATGCTTCCGGGATTCTGGCCATGGCTGAAATGGTCTATGCCCAGCGACCAGGGCAGGGGCGTGGTTTGCAGCGGTTGCTGGCGCAGTTCGACCAGCTGATTGCCGAGACCCGCTGACTACGAGCAGTTTTCCTCGATGGTCTTGCGCGTCTCCACCAGGCGCGCCTGGCGTTCTTCCTCGGTCAGGCGACGCAGTTCGCCATTGACCTCTTCACGCACCCGCGCATTGTTCTCCAGCTGGGCCAGGTTGGTCCGCGCTTTCTCGCAATAGGCTTTGCGCACCACTTCCTGATCGGCAATCTGCTTCTTGACCTTGGCGTCGATGGCTTTCTGGTCGCCCAGGGGCGTGCTCGCCGGTACGGCGGGGCTGGGTGGCGGCGCGGGGACATTGCCGATTGCCGGAGTCACCACGGTGGCCGTTTGCCCGGTCGGCGGCTGCGCATCGAAGTGCGTCTGGCCCTGGGCATCGACCCATTTGTAGATCTGTCCGGCCTGGCACAGCGGGCTCAAGGCGAGCAGCAGGCTTGCCATCAGAATGCTTCTACGCATCAGGTTTCCTTGTCAGACAATGCGATAAGCAACGTAGCACATTCCCTCATGAAAGGTTTTCTTCTGCGTTGTCATGCGCTTAGTTCGAAGAAAGCTCACAAGATGACTTGACTTGGACCGGACGAATCAGAACAATCCAAAGTCCGCTGTAGAGGGACTGCCAGAAGCAGGCCCACTCGGCAGATCATGAGGCGCACATCCGCGCCGACCTGTTACACCCGCAACGCGTTACCTCGCGCTGGGTGGGAAACCCCCGCAACATTTGGGGCACTCCCAATACTTGCTCAGTCAGTGCTGACGTAGTCGGCGACCACCGTCGCTCATGCTCTGCTGAGAAGTAAACCTATTAAGACCCGTCCTCCAGTGTGCGTGGACGGTATTCTGGCGTTTTAGAGGTGAACAACGTGGAGCTTTTATCTGGCGGTGAGATGCTCGTCCGCTTTTTGCGTGACGAAGGCGTCAAGTACATCTACGGGTACCCGGGTGGTGCTCTCCTTCATGTCTACGATGCCCTGTTCAAGGAGCCGGATGTAACCCACATCCTGGTTCGTCACGAGCAGGCCGCGACCCATATGGCTGACGGCTACGCTCGAGCCACCGGTAAAGCCGGCGTGGTCCTGGTGACTTCCGGTCCTGGCGCAACCAATGCCATCACCGGTATCGCCACGGCGTACATGGACTCCATTCCGATGGTTATCATCTCCGGTCAGGTGCCAAGCACCCTGGTCGGTACCGATGCGTTCCAGGAAACCGACATGATCGGTATCTCCCGGCCGATCGTGAAGCACAGCTTCATGATCAAGCACGCTTCGGAAATCATGAAGAAGGCGTTCTACCTGGCGCAATCCGGTCGTCCTGGCCCTGTCGTTGTCGATATCCCGAAAGACATGACCAACCCGGCCGAGAAGTTCGAATACATCTTCCCGAAAAAAGCCAAGCTGCGTTCCTACAGCCCGGCGGTACGTGGCCACTCCGGCCAGATCCGCAAGGCAGCAGAGATGCTCCTGGCAGCCAAGCGTCCGGTGCTCTATGCGGGCGGCGGCGTGATCCTCGGGGGTGGCTCCGCGCCGCTGACCGAGCTGGCGAAAATGCTCAACCTGCCCGTCACCAACACCCTGATGGGCCTGGGTGCCTACCCTGGCACCGACCGGCAGTTCGTCGGCATGCTCGGCATGCACGGCAGCTACACCGCCAACCTGACCATGCACCACGCCGATGTGATCCTGGCCGTGGGCGCGCGCTTCGATGACCGGGTGATCAACGGCCCGTCGAAGTTCTGCCCGAACGCCAAGATCATCCATATCGACATCGACCCGGCATCGATCTCCAAGACCATCAAGGCAGACGTGCCTATCGTTGGTCCCGTGGAGAGCGTGCTGACCGAGATGGTTGCGACCCTCAAGGAAATCGGCGAGACCCCGAACAAGGAGTCTGTTGCCAGCTGGTGGAAGCAGATCGACGAATGGCGCGGCGATCGCGGCCTGTTCCCTTATGACAAGGGCGACGGCAGCATCATCAAGCCACAGACCGTGATCGAGACCCTCTGCGAAGTGACCAAGGGCGATGCCTTTGTGACCTCCGACGTGGGCCAGCACCAGATGTTCGCGGCGCAGTACTACAAGTTCAACAAGCCCAATCGCTGGATCAACTCCGGTGGCCTGGGCACCATGGGCTTCGGTTTCCCTGCGGCCATGGGTGTGAAACTGAGCTTCCCGGACGCCGACGTCGCTTGCGTCACCGGCGAGGGCAGCATCCAGATGAACATCCAGGAGTTGTCGACCTGCCTGCAGTACGGCCTGCCGGTGAAGATCGTCAGCCTGAACAACGGTGTGCTCGGCATGGTTCGCCAATGGCAGGACATGAGCTACGGCAGCCGTCACTCGCACTCGTACATGGAATCGCTGCCTGACTTCGTCAAGCTGGTCGAAGCCTACGGTCACGTCGGTATCCGTATCACGGATCTGAAAGACTTGAAGCCGAAGATGGAAGAAGCGTTCGCCATGAAGGATCGCCTGGTGTTCCTCGATATCCAGGTCGACACCAGCGAGCACGTCTACCCGATGCAGATCAAAGACGGCTCCATGCGCGATATGTGGCTGAGCAAGACGGAGCGTACCTAATATGCGGCACATCATTTCCCTGCTTCTGGAAAACGAACCTGGCGCTCTGTCCCGTGTGGTTGGCCTGTTTTCGCAACGCAACTACAACATCGAAAGCCTGACCGTGGCTCCGACCGAAGACCCGACCCTGTCGCGTCTGACGTTGACCACCGTGGGGCATGACGAAGTCATCGAACAGATCACCAAGAACCTGAACAAGCTGATCGAAGTGGTCAAGCTGGTGGACCTGTCGGAAAGCGCTCACATCGAGCGTGAACTGATGCTGGTCAAGGTCAAGGCCACTGGCGCCCAGCGCGCCGAGATCAAACGCACCACCGATATTTACCGGGGTCAGATCGTTGATGTCAGCGCCAGCGTGTATACCGTTCAACTGACCGGTACCAGCGACAAGCTCGACAGCTTCATTCAGTCCATCGGCACCGCCTCGATCCTGGAGACCGTCCGTAGTGGCGTCACCGGTATTGCGCGCGGCGACAAAGTACTCAGCATCTAAACCAACTTGCAAACGGCCTGAACGGCCTGGATATAAAGGGGAATTTCATGAAGGTTTACTACGATAAAGATTGCGACCTGTCGATCATCCAGGGCAAGAAAGTCGCCATCATCGGCTACGGCTCCCAGGGTCACGCACAAGCTTGCAACCTGAAAGATTCCGGCGTTGACGTGACTGTCGGCCTGCGCAAAGGCTCGGCCACTGTTGCCAAGGCTGAAGCCCATGGCCTGAAAGTGACCGACGTGGCCAGCGCTGTTGCCGCTGCCGACCTGGTCATGATCCTGACCCCGGACGAGTTCCAGTCCGCGCTGTACAAGAACGAAATCGAGCCGAACATCAAGAAAGGCGCCACCCTGGCCTTCTCCCACGGCTTCGCGATCCACTACAACCAGGTTGTGCCACGCGCCGACCTTGACGTGATCATGATCGCGCCGAAGGCTCCAGGCCACACCGTGCGTTCCGAGTTCGTCAAGGGCGGCGGTATCCCTGACCTGATCGCGATCTACCAGGACGCCTCGGGCAACGCCAAGAACGTTGCACTGTCCTACGCCGCCGGCGTTGGCGGTGGTCGTACCGGCATCATCGAAACCACCTTCAAGGACGAGACCGAAACCGACCTGTTCGGCGAACAAGCCGTTCTGTGCGGCGGTACCGTCGAGCTGGTCAAAGCCGGTTTCGAAACCCTGGTTGAAGCGGGCTACGCGCCGGAAAT
>Ga0302157_10000852_pt1 | contig 39024 bp, 32 predicted proteins | sample I_Bog_N3_3_FD_193502 | JGI IMG/M metagenome (GOLD analysis project Ga0302157, IMG submission 193502) | Peat permafrost microbial communities from Stordalen Mire near Abisko, Sweden - I_Bog_N3_3 | ecosystem: Environmental > Terrestrial > Soil > Wetlands > Peat | place: Sweden: Abisko, Stordalen...
AGACGGCGTCAGCAGCAGGTCGCCGCCGCTGCCGCCGCTGCCGCCTCTACCGCCGCTACTGACGGCGCCGAAGGAGCTGGCCCAGGCTGGGAGAGATGCCGGGACCGGAACGGCGAGGGCGGCGGCCAGAAATAGCAGCCAAATCGCGCGCATCAGCGATACTCCACCGTGATGGAGCCGGCGGCGGTGCCGGCGGTGCCCGCCGTGTTGCTCCCGGCCGAGGTGCATTGCAGCGCGAGCTGCGGCACCGGCAGCGCAATCGCCGTGCCGAACTCCTCGTACCACGGCCAGCCATTGATGTTGTCGGGCGAACCCGCCGCGGCCAGCGGAAAGCTGGCGTTCCCGCCGCCCGCGACGGGCGCCCCGAAGCGGCTGCACCACAAAGTGGGCGCACTCGGTGGCCCGTTGTTGAACACTCTGGACCACAACCGGAGCGGGGTGTAGCCGGCCTGGACGGGGCCGGTGCTGACCGCGTTCGGCATCACCGTGACCGGGGTCCCGTATGGCACCGCGTAGGTCATCCCCCCCTCCACCGCGAGGGCGCGCCCGGTCAGCGTGCCATAGGCGATCGCCACCAGGATGACAGCGGCCCATTTCGGTAGGGTCATCAGCGTGTCTCCACTGTCAGTTTGGCCGCCGCCGATCCGCCGGGCCCGCCGTCGGAGACGCAGACCAGCGCCCCCTGCGGCACGTAGCCGCCCGTGGTCGAGTTGAATTCCTCCTTCCAGGGGGCCCCGAGGGCGTTGCCGAGAGGCGCGATCGGAAAACTGCCCGCGGCATTGACACCTGGCGGGGTCGCGGTGCCGCGCGCGCACCAGGCCGTGCCGTCGGTCACCAGGCCTGGGTTGAGCACCCGGTAATAGGTCCGCCCGAGGCCGAACGGGCTCGGCTCGGAGGCGATGGCCACGATGGCAGGGATCACCACGACCGGGGCGCCCATCGGAACCGTGGCCGGGTCGGCGAACGCCTGGGCGATCTGCGCGAGGGTGAACGCGCCGGCGAGCAGGGCTCTCCGTAGGGTCATCAGTGTGTCTCCACTGTCAGGAGGCCAAGTGCGGCCAGCGTTATGCCGCCTGCCTCGCCGTCGGCCAGGAGCCCCTTCGTACGCTGATAGGCCTCGACGGCCGCCAGCGTGCCGGCCGCGAAATCGCCGTCGACCCGGTAGCCAAGGTAGAACCCGGCCTTCTGCAGGGCGGTCTGCATCCGTGACACGAGGCTGCCGGTCGATCCCGCGATCAGCAGCGGCGGTGCCGGCTTGCTGGGGCCGGCGGTCGGCGTGGTGGTCGGGATCGCCCCGCCGGTGCCGGCCTGCAGCACCAGTGCGTTGGCCTGGCAGCGGCCCACCCGGGCGACCCAGTCCGAGCCGAACTGACCAAAGGTCGACAGGCTCTGATAAAAGGCGATATGCGCCGCCGCCAGCCTGGCGATCAGCGTCGTCGGATCCATTTTCTGCAGCGCGGCCAGGGTGAGCGGCCCGAAGCCGCCATCCTCGTCGGTGCCGACGGCCTCCTGGATCTCCTCGACGCTGCGGACCGGGCCGGCATTGACCGCGAAATCGAAGGCCATCAGACCCACGCCGACCGGCATCAGCTCGGACCCGACCACCTGGTCGAACAGCTCGCTGTAGATCGGCTGGACCTTGGCGAGCGTGAGCGCCTTGACGGTGGCGATCGTTGGCGCAGCAAGGCCGTGGGCGGCGTTGTAGTCGCTCAGGGTCCCGATCGTCATCCCGAGATTGGTCGGCCCGCCCGGGTCGCCGGGATCGTTCGAATAGCCCCCCTCCTCGGGGAGCGTGAACGCCAGGAACAGCGGCAGATGCGACGGGGTGGCGAGGCTCACAGCTTGATCCCCGGATCGATGTCATTGGCGAGGCGGGTCGCCTGCGCCCCGACCGCCGCGATCGCCGGTGCCGCCGCGACCACCGCTGCCGCGTCCTTGGTGAAGGCGGCCACGCTGGTCGGCAGGCCGGCCGGGACGGCGTTGGCGGCGTGGCCGACGGACAGGGCGATCGTGCTGATCACCTTGCGTATCCCGACCCATTTCGAGCCGGCGGTCGGCTGCGGGATCGTGGCATCGATCACCGAGCAGACCGTCACCAGCGAGGGGACGATCACCACCAGGATCGCGAGATACTGCGCCGGCACGAACGGGGTGATCAGGGCAATGAGGTTTTCCATGCGCCGACAACAGGGGCGGATTGGTTCCCGCGTCTAGCGGGTCGCCGGCGGCGCGGTCGGAGGGACGGGTGCCACCACGAGGGGACGGTCGGCATAGACCACGCTCGGCGCCGGCGCGGCGCCCGGGATGAGGCTGTGCGCGTAAGTGAGTATCGATAGAACCGCCAGCACGCCCGCCACCGCAATGGCGGCCAAAGAATAGGTATTGGCGTGGTTTGCGCTCTGTTTCGTGTCGGCACCCTCGCCGCGGTCCAGGCGCGCGTTGATCAGCGTGATTTTGTCGTCCTGGGTCTGGGCCGCAACGCGAAGGGAATTCATGATGCTTTCGAGTTGCTTGGCGACGGACATTTCGGTCTTGGCGATGGCTGCGGTGTTGGCCTCGTTCTGGTTGAAAACCGCCTTTTCCGCCGCGACCGAGGCCGCCTGCACCGCGTCCTTGGCGCTGGCGAGGGCGGCGTTGACGGCGCTCTGGGAGGCCAGGAACGCGGCGGAGAGGGCGGCCTGGGAGGCGATGTAGCGCTGCTCGTAGCGGACATCCGCCTGCTCGGTCTTGTCGTGCAGGCGCAGCAGCTTTTCGTCGACTAGCTTGGCGAGTCCGGACACCTGCTTGTCCGTCTCGGTGGGCACCCGCGTGAGGTTGTCCGAGAACACTTCCGTGGCCTTGTCGATCCCGTCGAGCCGGGTCCGCAGGACCGTCATGAACCCTTCGAGCCGGGCGATGATCTCGCGGCGCAAAGCGGCGATCGGGATGTTTTCCCTGGTCGAGTTGGGCTCCTGGTCGTCTTCGGGATTTGCTGTCACCTGGCGCTCCCCTGTTATGGCCCCGCCGCCGGCCATTTCAGGCCGCTCAGGATGGCCTGCATCTGCGCCGCCGTGGTGGCCGCAGCCAATGACTGGCGGGCCGCGAGGCGCAGCTGCTTGATCGACGCACCGGCCACGTTCCAGGCCGCGGCGGCGGCGATCGCGGCGGCAGCGGCCTCGCGCAAGGTGTAGGGGGTTGCCGCGGTGGTCTTCGCCGCCACGTCGGCGCTGAGCCAGGGGTAGAGCGCCGGATCGAGCGGGTCCGGGGCGGTGGTGATCGCGTGGGCCTCGGCCAGGCTCGCCAGGTACTCGAGCGCGTGGCCGGCGCCGCCGGAGATGAATTTGCCGCGGGCGTTCTCGGCGCTGGCGTCGACCTTGGCGGTGAAATTGGCCCGCAGCCGGACCAGGTCGAGCTTCGGCGCCGCCACTGGGACGATCGCCCCGCCGACCAGGGCGACGGCGCCGGCCGAGCGCTGCACCTGCGCGTATTGCTCGACGCTGATCGCGGTGGCCCGCATGGCACCCAGGGTGAAGGCGGCGTTGGCGGCCGGAACGTGCCCGTGCTGGGTGATCGCCCCGGTCGTGGGATTGGCGACGACGTAATAGACCGACCCCGGGACCGGGACCGGCCTGGCCGCGATGGTGCCGGGGCTGGCGATGGTGCCAGCCTCGGTGCCCGTCCCGGTGCCAGCCTCGGTGCCCGTCTGGGTGCCCGTCTGGGTGATGATGGTGCTGCTCATGTGCCCTCCTCTACCGTTTTGCGAGCAACACGAGCAGTCGCCGCGTGGAAACCGTGATCGTCTCGCCCTCGCCGACATTCGCGAGGTTGGTGTTGACCACCAGGGCGTAGCCGAAGACCCCCTCGCCCGGTGAATCGACGATCATGTCGAACAGGCTGCCCACCGAGGTGTAGATGTAGAGGATCGGCGTCGGGTCGCCGATCCGGGTGGTGCCGTCAGCACTCATCACATAGCGATTGACGGTGATGGTGAGCGGGGAGGTGGTCGAGGTCTCGCTCATCCGCCGTCTCCGCCGCCGTCGCCGGAGCCGCCGCCGTCGCCGCCGGTGCCGCCGCCGTCCGACGGGGTCGACGCGGGTGGTATATTGGCACCGAGGGACAGGCGGATGAAAATCACGCAGTTCTGACCGGGATCACCGACATTGACGACGACCGAGAGCGCTTCGCCCTGCGGCGTCGTCACGGTGTCCATGGCCTGGCTCACATAGCTCTCCGAAACACCGTTATAGGCGATGTTGTTGGCGCCGATGGTGAGATCCGCGATGTTGGCGGTCTCGATGACGGCGTTGCCGATCTGGGCGTTTTCGGTAATCAGGTCCACCGAGGCGAGGTTGACGGCCTCGATGGCGCCGGCGGCGATCTGGGCCGATTTCAAGCCGCCGAAGCTGCCGATTCCGGCGATGATCGAATTGTAGTAGGCCGGCGCGGTGCCGGGCGGCAGGATCAGGTTCCACCCGCCCGGCGTCGGCGGGTCGGTCGCGGTGCTGCCGGAACTCCAGCGATAGAGGGCCGCACTGGCCTCGTCATAGGCGATCTGGCCGTCGAACTGGCCGAACACCGCGGTGACGTCAGGGATCAGGGCGACCGGCGTGATGCTCTGGGCGAACGCGGCGGTGGTGAGGATCCCGTCGGCGATTTGGTCGGCGATCAGATCGGTGGTCTCGGCAAACACAGGGGTCGCGAACGTGCCCTGCGCCAGGGTGGTCGAGATCGCCCGTATCCAGTACCACCAGGTGGTGAGCGGCTGCAGGTTCAGGCTGTCGTTGTCGGTGTAGCTGTTGGCCATGATGGTCAGCAGCAGACTGGCCCCGTCGTACGGTGGCGCGTCGAACGAATTGCTGCGCCACAGCTCGTAATGCAGGATGTCCGGGTTGATCGGCGATACCCAGGTGAGCTGGATGCGCCTTGTGCCGCCGAGGGCGGTGAACGAGGTCGGCGCCGAGGGCGGATCGCTCACCCCGTTGACATCGACCCCCGCGCCGTCGATCCAGGTGCTGGTGCGGCCGTCCGAGCCGACGGTGCGCACCCCAAAGATGTAGAGCCCGACCGCAAGATTGTCGATGTCGTAGGTCGTGGACGTGGTGCTGTACTGGCCGGAGTAGATGTTGGAGACGGCGCGTATCTGGTAGCTGACGGCGCGCGGGTCGCCCACCGGGGACGACCACGACACCGTCACCCGTATCGTCGTCGTTGTGCCGTGGGTGACGAGGTAGTCCTGCGCAAAGACGTTCTGCGGCGGCGGGACCGGTGCTGCGAGCAGTCCGATCAGCGACGAGAAGCCGTTCTTCTGCAGCTGGATGCCATCTTCGACCCGCTCGTATTTGGTGGAGTCGTAGGACAGGCCGACGATCTGATAGGTGCCCCGGTTGGGTTCGGTCATGCCCACGCATTGCCACAAGGTCGGCGCGATCGAGGTCGAGGTGACGACATAGACCGCGTCCGGGTCCGGCACCATCGGCATCGGTTCGGACAGGGTCAGGATCGAGTACAGCACGCCGTTGGCATCGTTCTCGGCGGCGAATCCGGCCAGGTCGTAATTGCTGGCGAGCGTGCCGTCCGGCATCTGCACCGTGAGCTGGTAGCTGTCATTGGAGCCGGTCGGCTCGAGATAGGCGTCGAGCGGGACGGACGTGGTGGTCGCTCCCATGCGTACCCGCCCGCCCATGCGCGTGGCGGTAAAGGACGATGGGTCGGACAGCGCGAAGATCATCCCGGGCCGGACCGAGATCTGGTCGAAGCTGGCCGAGAACGTCACCGTCTCGGTCTGGTTCTGCTCGCTGTCGAGCATCCATTTTCCGAGCCGGTTGGCGAGCCCGCGGCTCTGGCAGCCGAACGCGACGATGTCGGTCGGCACGATTCCCCTGAGTGCCACGTTGGCGATGTTGTCGACCACCTCGACCGCCGGCTGGTAGCGGTTGCCGGGATCGATCCAGGTCACCCGGCAGACATTGTGCCGCGTGTTGAGCCCCGTCCCCTCGTAAGTGAACACGCCGCCGATGACATTGGCCTGGGTGACCAGAGCGGTCGGGGTGGTCGGCATGTCGGCGGTCACCACCACCGTGCCCCCACCCCAGTAGGTCATGCCGCGGAAGGCGCTGACCATGTTCTGCACCACCACATAGGCGTCGGCCTGGGTCGCAATCACGACGTTGAGCGTATAGCGCGGCTCGCTGCCACCGAACCCGTCCGGCACCGACTGAGCGCAGTACTGCGAGATCGTGTAGAGGTCATAGGCGGTCAGCTCGGTGGCGGCAGCCGGCAGGCCGAGGCCGTAACGGGTGTTGCTGATCAGGTCGAGCAGGCACCAGGCCGGGTCGTCGGTGACGGCGGTCTGCCAGCTCACCCCGTCCCAGGTGCCGCCCGAAGTGCCGGGTCCGGTCGAGGCGTAGGTGCGCGCGACGGGATCGAAGTTCAACGGCACCTGCACGTCGAGGCGCTCCACCTCGTAGGTGCGGGTCGGAATCGAACTGCCGAACGAGGCCGCATCGATCGTCAGCGCGATATAGGCGCTGTCGGGATAGATCATCGGGTGGTCGGTGATGACGTCGTAGCTGTACCAGACGAACGTGTCCTCGACATTGGTCAAGGTGTTGTCGGGCGTCAGGCGGCTGACGCGTATGATCCAGCTGCTCAGGCCCGGCGTGCCGGCCAGTGGCAGGTCGAACCGGTAGGTGACCTGGTAGGGCGCGGTGCATTTCATGCCCGTGAGCGTCGTGTCGACGACCGTCACCCAGGCGCCGTCTACCGGCTGCACCTCGATCATGTAGCTTTGGCTCGGCCCGGCCCCGAGATAGCCCGTGGTCGTGTCGGCGGAGTAGAGCGACTGCCATTGCAGGGTCACGCTGGCGGCGTTGGCGGTGGGTGCAGTGACGGTATTCACAATCGGCCCGGTCGCGTAGGACACGGTCCGTCCGTCGGCGATCGTGTCTTCCGCCGAGGGATAGCCGGAAACCGGGTCCTGGTCGGGTAGCCCGATCCTGACTTCCCAGTTCACACCTTGGAAATTGTAGGTTCCGTCATTCGCCTGCAGCGGCGTGTTGTTGAAGAAGATCGACTGCGCGCCGTTGACGAGGTTGAGCTGGCCCTCGCCCAACAGGTCGATGATCCGCACCACGGCGTCCGATTGCAGCGTGTTCTGGGCTTCGCTGCCGCCTCCCCCGCCCTTGCCGCCGCCACCGTAGCCGGTCACGTAATTCGCGGTGCCGGTGCTGCCGTAATTCCCTGCTGTGGTCGTGTTGTTGTCCGACACCGCGTTGAGATTGGTCAGCAGATCCTCGGCCGCGTAGCCGACCGAGATCACGGTCGAGCCGACCAGGGTCCGGCCGTAGACGATCGGGACCGGAGCGCCCTCGGAGACCGTGTTGATGCGCCCGGACAGACCGAACGAGGCGTTGGACTGTCCGGTGTTTTTCTTCTGTTGCGGGCTCAGGAGTGCGGAGATGCCACCCAGTACCAGGGCGGCGCCGAAAATCGCGATCTGGCCGTAGGTGGCGAATCCCGCCAACGCGCCCGTCGCTATGCCGACCGAGGCGACAGCACCTTGGAGCACTGGCCCAAAAGCGTCGGCCGCGGCGCCGTAAGTGAAGAGCGAGGCAATGACGATCACCGCGCCGATGACGATCTTGCCGATGCCCATGCCGCTCTTGGCACCTGCGGCCATCGGCAGGATGTGCAGGACGCGCCCGCCGGTGCGCAGCATCAGCATCGTCTCGTCGATGTCGAAGCCCCGGTCGAGATCGCCGCGTATCAGCCGGTAGTTTCCCTCGCTGAAGGCCGCGCCGAAGCCGGGCTTGATGGCGCACAGCGCGCGCACCGCACCGGACGTGGTGCCCGCGCGCACCAGCATCGGACCGTCGGAGAAGCCGGCGAGGCGGCCATGCAGCACCACCGTCGTGATGTTGGATTCCGGATCGCGGGCCGGCCGGCGCTGGGGTTCAAGAATGGGCATGACGCAGCCAGGCGCGGACGCAGCGGCGCCAGCCGAGGAACGGATCGACGCGCGACAGACGCCGCTCGAGATGATGGATCATCAGCCCGCCGCCGATATAGATCGCCGCATGATTTGCTGTCGGCACCTTGTTGCCCACCGAAAGCAGGATCAGGTCGCCGACCTCCGGGGTATTCATGTCGGCCGTCACGAAGCCGGCGTCTTCATAGTTGTTGAGATAGAGATGCTCACCGTGGTTCCACCATTTGTCGTCGCGCGCATAGTCCTTGATGATGACCCGACGATTGATCCTGTACCAGTCACGCACCAGAGCGCCGCAATCGCCTTTGCCGTCAGTGCCGGACGGGCCGTGGCGAAACGGGCGGCCCTCCAGCGGCGGCGGTTCGAGCGCGTCGCCCCAGAAGAAAGGCGTGCTGGCGACTTCGTTGTTGCACATCAGCAGGCCCCAGGGGACGCCGAAGGCGCGCTGCTGGTTCTGGTCGTGCGCGCTCGGTCCCTCCGGACCGTTGGGGTGGCTGTGGACGATCGCGAGCACCCGGCCGTCCATCTGCAGCGGCATCATCTGGCGATCGCAGTCGAACGACCGCTCCGGCTCCGCAGCCACGTTGTCGAGCGGGTGGTAGCCGTCCGGGGTGATGACGCCGCAGCTTTCCTGCGGGAAGGCAGCGAGGGCATGTTTCTTGATTGCCTCGTTGACCGCACGGTCGGCGATCAGCCGCAAGGTGTCCGGATGCATCATGTGGGCGTGATCGCCACACCGGGGAACGCCCGGGTCGGCAGCGGGGCGGCATTGAAGCGCAGGACGCAGTCCCGGTACTGCTTGCCGCACACGTCGCCGATCGAGTCGGTGCTGTTGCCCGCCAGATCGAAATAGGCGCTTCCCGTATAAGGGCAGCTTCCGTAAACAAAACCGTTGCTCGTCCATACCCTATAGGTATGGGTGCATGTATTGCAGATCACCTGCCGCCTTGGCAACTGGACCCCTTGGGCGTCCATGAGAGCGCGTAACTCGAACGTTACTGCGGTTTTGGTCTGTGATACTTTGCGATTTACGATATAGATATCGGGTTCGAAGTAAGCGGAGGGATCGGCATCCGGCTGCCCGTCCAGAAAACGCTGAAACACCCGGTAGCGCGTGACCTGCGCGCCGAGGCAATCGGAGAACTGCAGCACCAGAGCGGAGACCAGGTTGCCGATATTGGAGATCGCGATCTGCGGGACCGGGAGCTTGCCCTGGCCATTCCACTCGAATTGGCTGCCCTCGATCGGCAGCGGCACGTATTCGACCCCGCCATAATAGACGGCGGCATCGCCGATGGTGCCCGGGGTCCAGCAATAGACCGCGGCTCCGGCATCGGCCACGCCGTAGACAGCGGTCAGCGGCGTGGTGTCGAGCTCGTAGAGTTCGATCAGCGCGTCGGAATAGGCAGCCTGGGCAATCTGGGTCGGAAGCGTCATGGCCAGACGAGGCCAACCGCTTGGTTCCCGCGTCAGCCAGTAAGGTCGAAGCGCTCCTCCAGCGAGTAGCTCAGGGTCAGCACGTCAGCCGACAGGAATCCATAAGTCCCTGACAGCCACTGGAATTTTCGCGCGGTGGTCTCGTTCGGGAGGGTGTAGTAGAAGGTGATCCCGAGATGGGCGTTCATGAACGCGATGACGTTGTTGCCGTCGGTCGCGTCGATCGAGGCCCAGGCCAGGGTCGGCAGCAGGGCGATCGGGTTCAGGCCGTCAGGGGAGGATTGCTTATAGCCGTCGCCAAACGTCGAGATGATCATGCGCGGCGTGATGGCGATCTGGGTGCCGCTGATCGAGGGGTTGATGGCCGGGGTGAAGGTGTCCATGCCGAGGAGGGAACCCTCGGTGTGGTTCCCCCGTCAGTGCAGCGTTTCGTCCGGATACGCGTCCGGGAACACCCCTTTGGGGAGAATCAGGACCGGAATATCATCGTCCCGGGTCGCCGCGACGGCAGCTTCCAGGCTTGGGCCGTCCCACATGACTGTATAATGACCATCCTGAAATATAGTGGCGAAATAGGTCAGTTTCTTTTCGTCATTGCAGAACGCTGACCACACTTCGTAGCGGTCGCCGATCACGCGATCTGTCTCGTTCACCACAGAACTCCCTGTTCCAAAGATGCGTTTGGTTTTTCTGTTTTGCGGAAGATTTCCGCAAGACGAACAATTCCTTTGGGCGTCACCCGGACATCCTGTCCCATTTGACTGACCCCGTTCCGGTCTGTGTAGGGTCGCATCTTATGGATCAGATAGCCACGGTTTAACTGGTCCTGTGCCGCATATTCCCGACTTTGACGACCCCGCCCGCGGCGCAGCATCCATTTGTTCGTCCGCAGATAGTCGAAGACCTTGTCGGGATTGATGCCTATGGCTTTTGCAGCGTCCGAGACGCAGAAGCTCCCGTCGGCGTCCGCCAGCTGCTTCAGCACGAGCGCCTTGGGTCGCAGTTGCACCGCCTCGGCTTCCAGGGCCTGCAGCGCGCCGTGCTGCTGTTCGACCGTGGCCTTGAGGACGTTCAGGACGCGCAGGGTAAGCATCTCGAACGTCTCGTGCGGTGCGGCCACCAGGTAGCCGCCGGTGCGGCGGATGGCGGGCAGCACCTCGCCGGTGACCCATTTCTTGAACCGTCTGGCCGACGGTTTCCGGCTCGTCATGATGACGCTGTAGAGACCGCTCTCGTTGACGACAGTCGGCATCGCCCCCGACAGGGAGCCTAAGTCATTGAATTTGGCTCCCTCGGCACGGGATAGGGTTGCCTTTTCGTCGTCATCGAGACGTTTGGCGACATCGGATGGATTGGCGATCTCCAGCACGCGGCAGACATCGACCAGAAAAAACCAGGGCTGGCCATCGCGCACCACCACGCGCACCTTCGTGCTCTCGAAGACGAAGGCCAGCATCCCGTCCCTCCCTGGTGTGTTTTCGCACTTTGCGCGCCGGCCATATCATCCGCCAGTGTGTTTGTCCTAGATATAGAGGTCACCGCCCGGCCTGCGCTCATTGGCGATGACGTTCTTGACCCCCGCGCGGACCGAGGCCTCGATCTGTTTCTGCAACGCAACGGCGGTTTTCTGGTCCATCGTCCCGCCGGAGCCGGACTGGCCGCCATTGATGGTGATCGGGGTGTTCACGGTCACGCTGCCGCTCCCGCCGCTCGACCCGCCGCTGCTGACGCCGAGATTGCCGTTCGGCAGGCGCGTCAGCGGCATCACCGCCTCGTTGCCCATCTCGCCGGCCATGGCGATGTCGCCGGTCCCCATCATCCAGGTGGTCGGCTGGTTGAGCACGCCACCGGAGCCGAAACGGCGGAGGCGGCCGCGCGAGAGCACACCGCCTGTGGACAACCCGATCGCGGCCCCCGGCGACATCAGCGGGATGGAGGCGTTGAACGAGGCTTGCGCGGCAGCCGTCGTCCCGGCCATGCCATCGATGCCGAGGCCGGTGCCGGTGAGCGAGGCGGCGCCGCCGAAGAGACCGCCGAACAGGCTGCTGATGCTGCTCCCGAGAGAGTCCTCGGCCGGCTTGAGGGCCATCTGGATCGCGATCTTGGCGATATCCTGGGTGAGGCTGGCGAGAACCGAGCGCAGATTGCCGCCCCCGGTGATGGCGGACGCGAAAGCGCTGTTGGCGGCTGATTCCATCTGGGTGAAGCCGGAGGACAGGCTCTTCATGCTCGCAGTGGCCGCGTCGGTCTGGCTCTTCTGGGCGGTCGCGTCCACCAGGTCCTGCTGCCTCGGTGCCGAAACCCCACCCGGCGTGTTGGCGATCGTCTGCTGCAGCCGGTACTGCGCCATCAGGGCGTCCTGGTTCTGCTGGCCGCTGACCCCGATCGCCGGTCCGAGCGAGTTCTGGTACTGCGCGGTGTCGTTGGCGTCGCTCATGGCCTTCAGGGTCTGGGTGGTCTTGTCGTTGGCCAGCGCCGCCTGGTTGTTGGTGACCGTGGTGGTGACCCCCGCGAGGATCGCGTCCCGCTGCGGGCCGGCGACGGTGTTGGCGAGCACGATCGCCTGCGCCTTGAAGGATGCCGTCAGCGCGTCAACCGCCGCCTGGCCCTGCGAGTAGGCCACCGCCAGCTGGTTGGCCTGGTCCGTCGATTGGGCGAGCCCGCCCACCTGGCCCGCGAGAGCGGTCGCCTGGCCCAGGCTGACATTCTGTTGGGCCGCGCCGATTTGCGCGTTGGCCAGCGCCGGCTCGGATTTCGGGTTCATGTTCACGCCTGCGCCCGCCATGGCGGCGGAGCCAGGATCGTTGGCCGCGATGAAAGGCAGTCTCGCCCCGACCTGCGCCGCCTGGGCTTGCTGGCGCATGTTGAGATCCTGTATCTGCCCGGCGATCCCGGCATCGACATTGTTGTTGATGCCGGCAAGCGCCGCCTGGCCGCCGGGGTTGGCCTGCGCCGCGCCGAGGGCGGCATTGGGCGAGACGGCGGCGCCGGGCGTGCCGCCGGCGGAGAAATAGCCCGACGGCAGATAGCGCTCGACGTTGGGGATGTAGTTGGGGTCGGCGATGCTGGCGGGTCCATTATAGGCGCGGAGTACCTGCGCGACCTTGGTCTGGTCCTGATAGTCCGACGCCTGGGTCATCCCGAGATTGGTGCCGCGCGCCTGGAGATACTGCGCACCCCAGGCGAGGTTGGCGGCATAATTGGTCGGGTTGCTCAATGCGGCGTAGTTCCCCGGCGCCATGCCGTAGCCGGGATTTCCCGCGGTTCCCTGTGTGATCTGGGTCAATCCGCCGTTTGGCGTGGCGGGATTCCACGAGCTTTCCTGCATCACCAGCGCGCCGAGCAGGTCGGGTGGAATGATCGTCCCCGCCACCGCCGCGCCAAGCAATGCGAGACGCTGGGTGGCGGGAATGGCGCCAGCTCCCCCGCCGCTCAGATAGCCGAGGCCGCCAAGATTGGCTCCCAACGCCGCCGTCCCGGCGGTGTTCGGCTGCGAGCTGGGTGCTGCATTTGCGGGCGCCCCGCCGGTGCCCGGGTCGACACCGGGCGCGCCCGGCAGGGGGATCGTCTGGAACGGCGTCAAGGCCTGCAGCTGCGCGCGGGCCCGGCCCTGCATGTTATAGGGCTGGCTGCGGACCCAGTTTTCGTTGGCCGCACTCTGATTGGCATCGTTGCCGATCTTGAAGGCGGCGGCCGTGGCATTGACCGTCGCCAGCTCGTCATTGAGCTCTTTCGCGCGCGCAATCGCTTCGCGGATGGCGTCGGCTGCGGTCGTGTGACCGCCCAACGCGGCATCGGCCGCTTGCGCGCTGCCGAGCGCCCCGGAGAATTGCTTGTCGACCGCCTGATCGCGAACCATCTTCGCCTGGACGTCGGCCCGCTGGCCGGCCACCGAAAGGAGCTGCCGCTGCAGATCGAGATCGTGCTGGGTGGACGCGAGCTGATCGCCGGCTGAATCCGTCGCGTTCTGCCCGAGCGCGTTCGCACGCGCGGTGATGTAGGCGTTCGAGCTGAGCTCCGGATTCTTGAGATGCTCCGCGTCGAGGTCGTTGTAGATGCCGACGACCGCCCTGGTGCCGGCGCGATCGCTGGGGAGGCTGCTGCCCGAGGCCGAGAGTGCGGCGCTCACCTTGGCCTGCGCCCTGGTCTGGTTTTCGAGGGTGTTGATCAGATCCTGCGCCGCCGTCTTCCGCCGCTCGGTCAACAGCAGCAGGGCCTGTTCGGAGGCCACGTTGGCGTTCGCGGGATCCGCGTGTTTCGCCAGCGCGCCGTCATAGGCGGCCCAGGCGGTGGTGAGCTCCTCGACCGAGGACGCGCCGGCCGATGTCGCTTCGGTGAGCTGGTGCTGGCGAGCGAGCGCCTGGGCCGAGTCCTCGCCCATGGATTTGCCGAGATTGGCCTGCTGCGCGCCGTAGCCCTGATTGAAACCATCGGTGTTGGGTTGTCCGATGGGGCCGAAACCACCCGCATTGAGCAGCGACGCCATCGACGACCCCCCGAACGTGCTCGGATCGACGTCGCGGGCGTTGCGTCCGAGCCACTCGGTCAGCGCCTGCGCCTGCCCCCGTTGCGCGCGTGGAACGCTGAGCTGCCACGCCTGGGTGGCCGCGTCATCGATCTCGCTCTGCCCCGGGTTCATCGCGGTCGCCGCGGTGTGCGCCAGCCGCGCACGGGTGTTCCCGTAGCGGCGCGCGCCCTCGATGTCGCCGTAGGCGGACACGTACTGGTCGGCGACGTTGGCCCCGGAGAAATTGCGCAGCTGGGTGCGCGCGTCATCCTGGTCCTGCAGACCGAAATCGCCGTAGCCATAGCCGCCGATCGTGGTGGAAAGACCGCGGATGCGCGCCGAACGCTCCGCATCGGTCTCGGGCGGCGGTGCGCCGGGCGGCAGCGGCGTGTACGCAGAAAACTGCGCCTGGAGCTGGCGATATTGACTGCGCACCGACGGCAGAAAGCTCGTCGTACCCAGCCCTGGCCCGTAACCCGATCCGAAGAGGCCTGTGGAGGTCGTCGACTCGCTGCGGAAGCGGTCGCCGATATCGGCGTAATCCGATCCCAGGCGGGTGGATCCGTCGGGCTGGGCGGTGCTCTGATTGTACAGGCCCTGGAGCCAGCTCCCACGGTAGGCTTGCCCGATCCGGGCGCTGTAAGTCATCGCGCCCTGTGCGGCGCTCCCGTTCGGGTCGGCCTGGAGCGCATCGAAGAGCCCGAGCGTCCCGGCCTGTGACCGCGTTCCGTCTCTGCGGAACGCGCTGCCTTCGGGCGCCTGGCTGCGGAGCGTGGCCATGCGGGCCGGCGAGACATACCGGTAGTTATAGGTCCCGCTGAGATCGTCGTAACGCGCCTGGTCCTGATCCAAAGCGCGCGAGCTCAGCGCCACCCGCCTGGTGGTGTCGCCGATCACCTGCGCGTTGGCCGCCACCCGCTGACGCTCGTAGCGCGTCGCCATCGGCACGTAATCGGGATCGTTGAGCCGCGCATAGGTGGTCGGGTCGGTGGTCCCCAGCACCGCCTGCACCTGGCGAAACTTGGTGGCCGAATCCGCCACCGTCTTCATCCGGTCGGCGAACGACTGCAGCGCCTGCGCCGCGTTGCCGCTGGTCAGGGTCTGCAGGCTCACCCCGTAATCCAGCATCACCTGGCGGATCGCCTGTCCGGCCTGGGTCTGGTTCATCATCGCGTCGGTGACGCGCTGCAGGGACAGGACGGTCTGCGCCGAGGACAGCCCGATCTGGCTCGCCTGTCTGGTGTAGCCCTCGAGCTGGGTCGAGGTTTGTCCGAACGCGGCACCCAGCGCCTCCACCTGCGCGCGCGCCTGCGCGAAATTGGCAAAGGCCTGGCTGCCGGTGTTCATCGCTGCGCGCGTCGCGTCCATGCGCGCGATCAGCGAATCGAGCGCGCTGGTGGTCTGCTGATACTCGGCCCGCAGCTGCGACACCCGCGCGATCGTGTTCGCGGTTTCCTGCTGGAACCGGACATGCGCGGTGGTGAGTGCTTCCTGCGAGCGTCTGGAACGATCCGAGCTGGCGGACAGCCCGTCGAGGTCGGAGATGCCTGTCTTGACCTGCGAGGTGTCGATGCCGAAGGCAAGCGAGGCGATGTCAACCATGGCTCAGTCCTCTTTCTCGCCCATGACTTTCAGGAACACGCCGTCGAGCTGGCGGATCGCGTCCAGCTCCCATTCCTCCGGGACCAGGCGCGCGAGCGTCGCCCAGGCGAGGATCTCCATCGAGCTGATCGGCATGTAATGACCGGTGGCTGCGATCTGCCGGCCGCGGGCGATCTGCTGGAACCAACCGAACAGATAGAGCAGTGACGCGGGCGGCGGCGGCGTGTCGATGTCGTCCTTGTGGCGTTTCTTCGCCTGCCGCCGGTACGAGGCGAATTGCTCGCGCAGCGTCCCGCCGGCGGATGTCTGCTTGTTCAGGCGGAACTGTTGCTCGGTCCACCAGAGGAGCCGGGCAACGGAAGGGCCAAAAAATTTCCTTCCTGCAGGCAGTGGTTGAACATCTGGGTGCGCAGCCACTCCCAGCGCCCGTCGATCCAGAGTCTGCGGACATTCGCCGGGTTGAACGCGAAGGGCTCGCCGGACAGCGCGTCGAACGACCAGCCTTTGGTGATCGCCACCAGATAATCGAAGACTTCGCGGCGCTGCTCTTCGTCGTCGCGCACCACACCGCGCGCCTGGCGGTCGGCCTCGCGTTTCTGGGCCTCGCGCTGGACGCTGCGGAACGCGTCCGAATTGCGTCCGAGCAGGGTGATGGTGACCGGCTTGCCTTCATTGTCGAGAAAGGGGAGGCCGCTCTTGGGGTTCAGGATGGGGAAGTCGACGCCCGATTCGGACCGTGACCGCGTGTCGAACAGAGCGATATCAAAAGACATCCCGGTGGCCCCCTCAGTAGCTGGTGCTGTCGATGACGGCGATCGTGGTCTGGTCATACCAGCCGTTGCCGTCGCAACGCTCGAGCGCCATGAAGTTGAACGAGCGGCTGATGGCCTTGTCGGAATCCGTCTTCGTGGAGGAGGCCAGCTTCACCCGGGGCAGGTTGATCGAGATGAACTCACCTGAATTGGGGTTGGGTGACGTTGTCATCGTGATGACGATCTGCACCTCGACCTCGTTCAGGAAATTGGCCTGCAGAATGTCGTTCGCCATGAAGCAGGTCAGTGACCCGCGGACCGAGTTGGTGCCCTGGAAGATATCGGGAACGATTTCCGACCCGACCACCGGATCCGCTTGCATGTCGGCCTGAATTTGCAGCGACATGCTGGTAATATAGCCAAGCGGCACCCCGTTATAGGAGATCTGTCCCCCGGTGGCCGTCAGCGAGGTGTCGGTGTCGACCGGCAGCGGCACGGTGTAGAGCTGGTTGCCGGAGGTGACCATATTCTGGCCGGTGACGGAGGCCGAGAAGGTGACAAAGCCGCTCGCCGGAATCGTGAGCGAGATCTGGGTGACACGACAGCCGGTAAAGACCTGCGATCTTGCGATGTCCGAGTACCACTCCTCGAACGTGTAGGAGAGGAGCTGCTGGTTGTTCGCCGGCATGATGAGCTTGAAACCCGGCACATAGACCGAGACGGCCGTCTGCGGATTGATTGTCGTGCTGTTCCAGGCCGGCAGCCCGCCATTCAGGACGGCGACGTTGCCGCCCACGTTGAAGCCGACAATCTGGACGTTGCTGTTGTTATATTCGCTGATGTTTCCGGTCAGACCGGACACCCTGACGACGTCGCCGATCCGGAGACCGACAGCGGCGTAATTCACGGTCTGCGATGCCAGATCGATCATCTCCCATGGCGTGGTGCCGACCTGATAGGGTGGTGTGCCGCTATCGGCGCCAATCGAGCTGTCGGTGATGGCGGCGACCGAGCCCTGACCGGCCATCCAGCGCCAGCGGAACAGCCCCTCGAAGAACATCTTGTAGCTGGTCGGGCTGAGCTCTCCCGAGATGGTGCCGGACACCTGCCGCGGGCCGAGGCGCATGTCGCGCACCTGCTGGCTCGCAATGATCTCCTGGCTCTCGATGCTGCTGGCATTGAGGTTGAGATTGGCCGCGGTCCGCCGCAGCAGCTGGCCCACAGAGGTGCCGGCGACGCCAAAGGTGACCGTCTCCTCGGCCATGGTGACGACCTTGTTGACGCCGCGAGCGTAAAGGCTTCCGGGCATGTGCATCCCCTGCTGGGTTCGGACCGCCAGCGGATGACGCCGGCTGCGCCCAAACAGGCACGCCGCTTGGTCCCCGTGGCTACGGCACGCAGGCGGTGCTGCTGGCGACGATCTGTCCGCCGGAGGCGAAGCAGGCATAGGCAACGGGCGCGCCGCCGCCGCCGACGCCGACCGTGAGCGTGCCGGCAACCACCAGGTCGCCCGCGCCGTCGAGATCGGAGACCACGCTCCCGGACATCCCGCCGGCGCGTATGCGCATATGCGCGCTGCCCGGGAAGAACGCCGTCAGTTCGTTGTCGTTGATCCCGAAACCGTAACCGGTGGCGCCCGAGCCGTACAGGTCGATCAGCTCGGTGATGCGGTTGCCGAAGCCGATCGTGCTGCCCACCGTGAAGGTCCCGGCGGTGTTCAGATCCCCGGTGCTGTCGAGCAGCAGCAGGTTGGACCCGCCGATCTGGACGGCAATCGGGTAGGAGCCGTTGCTGCCGGCGATCTCGATGCCGCCGTTCAGGGTGGCGAGGCCGGTGAGGGTCGAGGACCCGGCGACCGTCAGGCCACCGGAGAAGCTTGCGGCAGCGCCGCCGATATTGCCGGAGACCCCCAGATTGCCGGAAGAGTCCAGCAAGAGCTGGTTTGTCGTGCCGTCGGCCGATTTCACCACGACGGAATAGCTCCCGTCGGGGCCGGTGATGATGAGACCGGTGGCCAGCGAGGCCACTCCGGCGGCGGTGAGTCCGGTGAAAGTCCCGTTCGCGGCCTGGAAATTCCCCGGGATGGTCATATTGCCCACCAGGTCGAGCAGCAGCTGATTCACCCCGGACCCGGCGACCTGGACCACGAACGGATAGCCGCTGTCGCTGCCACGGACGATCAGGCCGCCGGTGAGGTCGAGCTTGCCGGAGGTGACGGTCACATTGCCGGTGACGTTGATGCCATTGGTGAACGCACCTGTGGCGCCCCCGATGTTCCCGGCGACCGATAGGTTGCCGCTGCTGTCCGTCGTGGAGACGACGGTGCCTGCGTTGCCGCCGGACCGCACCCGGAACACCATGCCCCCCGGGATGAAAGCCGTCATCTCGTTGGTGTTGATGCCGAAGCCGAGGCCCCCGGTGCCCGAGCTGTAGAGATCGAGCAGCTCGCCGAAGCGGCTGCCGAAAGTTTGGGTGCCGGCCGCCACGGTGAGGTTGCCGGCGATGTTCAGATCCCCGGTGCTGTCGAGCAGCAGCAGGTTGGACCCGCCGATCTGGACGGCAATCGGGTAGGAGCCGTCGCTGCCACGGATGATCAGGCCGCCGGCGAGGTCGAGATCGCCGGTGCCGTCGATGGAGGCGAGGCGCGCAGCCCACCGGGTGGTCGCGCCGTTCGAGGTGCTGGTCGGCTCGTTGTAGAAGCTGAACCCGCCCGTGCTGGTTTCATTGAAGAAATCGCCCTCCGAGCCGCCGGCGGTGAAGTTCCAGCCGATGGCGACATCCCCCGTATAGACCGGCATCCCGCCATTCAGGTTGCCGGTGATGTTGATGCCGGTGAACGAGTTCGAGGCTGTCGTGACACTGGCGGCGGAAAGGGTGCCGGTGACCGTCACGTTCCCGAGTGTGGTCGTCCCCGTTGCGCTGAGATTGCCGGTGGCATTGATGTTGTCCGCGGTCAGGCCGCCGGTCACGTAGGTCCCGGCGCCTCCCACCGTGATCTGGTGAGCGGGGTCGTTGATCCCGGCCCGGACATAGACGGACCCGAGTGCCACCGGGGCGGACACATAGGTGCTCGTGGCGTCGGTCATCACGAGGTAGTTGAGCCCGTTGAAAAGACCGGCATACGGGGTGCCGTAGCTGGCGCTGGTCCCAAGGATCAGGCCCGGCGCGCCGGGAAAGTCGATCATGAGCTGATTGCTGATGGTGGAGGCGCCGGTGATGACCAGCCCGCCGGCGACGGCGGTGATGTTGCCCTGCGCCTGGAATCCCCCGGCGATCGAAGCATTCCCGGCGGTGTCCAGGGCGAACTGGGTGACCAGGCTTCCGGACGGGTTGTTTTCGTGGACGAAGATCGGATAGTTCCCGCCCCCGGCGACGGCGTTGAAGCCCCCGATCGTCAGGCCGCCGAGGATGGTGCTGATGGCGTTTCCGGCCTGGAGGTTTCCGGCGACGGCGGCATTCCCGGTGGTGTCCAGCACGAACTGGTTGATCAGAGTTCCGGACAGGTTGTTTTCACGGACGAAGATCGGGTAGTTCCCGCCCCCGGCGACGGCGTCGAAGCCGTTGATGACCAGGCCGCCGATGACCGATGAGAGGTTGCCCTGCGCCTGGAAACCTCCGGTGATGCTCATGTTGCCGCCCGTGTCGAGCAGCAGCTGGCTGAGACCACCCGACTGTACGCGGAGGAAGTAGCCAGAGTCGCTGCCGGTGATCGCGACCCCGCCATCGGCATACACCTGAAAATTGTTCGCGCCCGCCGAATTCCCGACGTTGAATGCGATGCCGTTGGTCATCTCGATATCGATGCCCACGCCGCCTGACCCGGTGGTCTGGCTGATATACAGCCCGGTATTGGCAAAATTCGCGAGCCAGATGTCGCGCTGGAAGCCGGTTGTGTTGCCACCCTGGCCGGCGATGTAGAGGCCGGTGCCCACGGAGTGCGCGCCGAGCGAGAGGACCGAGAGACCGTTCAGGTTCGATGGCTGCGCCACCCCGGTGTTGTTGACGACGTCGAACTCGGTGCAGATGGAGCTCTTCACCGCCGGGTTGGTCTCGAGCGCGCAGACCTCGTTGGTGGTGAACAGGCTGGTCGGCTGGCCGAGCCAGGTGATCGGCGCCGCCCCGGTCCCGGCCTGGTAGGTGGCTGGCGGAATTTGCCCGGCGGCGCTGTCGCCGCTGCCCAGGGCGGTCCAGCCGGCGACGGTGATCGACGCGCCGTTCGATGCAAAGCCGGTGATGTAGGAGCCGAAATTCCGCGAGCTGGCGTCGATGGAATTGGTCAGCACATACATGCCGGCCTGCAGCTTGCCCATCTGCGATGACGACAGCGGCTGTGCCGGGTAGACGTGAGTGGCGTCATAGGTCGGTCCGGTGAGCGTGACCGGAGCCACATGGGAATCGTTGAGCAGGTACAACGCCGCGGAATCGAAGGACCCGTACGACGCGAGTGCGGGCAGCCCGGAGCCGCAGCCGCCATTGATGCCGGCATATTGCGACAGACCGCTGCCCGCGGCGGCGATGGCGCCGTCGAGGATCACCGACAGCCCGACACCCAGATCCTCGCACCCCATCGCGCCGCCGCGTATCGCCATGGCGCCGTTCGGAATGACCAGGCCGGTATTGGGAAAATCGTTGCCTGGCGGGTTGCCGGTGAGCAGCACGCCGCTGACCGTCAGATCGGGCATGGTCACGTTGCCGGTGAAAACCGGGTTCGCAAGCGGCGCGTAGAGCGACAGGTTGGGCGCACTGAGCCCCGTGATGTCGGACGCGGAGAGCTGGCGCCAGGTCGGTGGCCCGGTTCCGTAAAGCGGCCCGGCGAGAACCAGGCTGGCGCTGATGGACCCCGGATAGTCCAGCTTGGACGCCATGAAGGCCATCCACTGCTCGAAAGTCCAGACCTCCTTGTAGCTAAGCGTGGGTGTGGTCTGGGCCAAGGACGGAGCGACGGCGAGCCCCATCAGCAAGGCCGCGACCGCCAGGCGCCGAAGCAGCGTGACCATCAGAAAGCTCCTGTACCAAACCCCGACACGCCGAACACCCAACCGCCGGCGGGCGCCGCCATGGTGCTCGGCCCGAGACTGTCCTGTATGACGATGGTGGACCCATCGAGGGTCGGGTCGGTTGTTTGCTCAAGCGCCTGGAAGGTGAAGGTCTGCACGATCGCGGTGGCGGAATCGCTTGTGTTGCCGGTCAGCAGCTTCACCACCGGCAGGAAGATGGAGATGAAGTCGGCGCCCGGCGACGTGCTGTCGGTGAGCAGCAGCGAGATCTGGAACGTGTTCTCGGCCAGCATGTCGCTGACCATCTGGTCGTTGCTGATCATCAGGATCGACAGCGAACCGGTCACCCGCAGCCGGCCCTGCAGGATCGTATCGAGCGTATTGGAGGCGCAGTTGGCGTCGGCGTTGGTCTCGGCGGCGATGCCGAGCGCGAACGACGTGATATAGCCGATGCGCTCCCCGTTCAGCATCAGCACGCCGCCACAGGCCATCAGCGGCGGCGACGTGGTGATCTGGGCCGGAACCCCATAGAGGGGGTAGACCGCCTGGACCATGGTCTGGCCGGTCAGGGTGGCGACGAAGGTCGCGATCCCGCTGGCGGACGCGGTGATGGTCAGCCCGTCGACCACGCAACCGGCGAACCGCTCGACCACGTCGCGGTCGAGAAACTGGTCCTCGATCGTGTAGGTGAATTTCTGCAGCCCGGTGGCGGGCATGAAGCATTTGGCGCCGACCACGGCGACGATGTCGGGGCTCGCGCCGGCGGCGAAGACGACCGCCGAGTTGTAGAGGTTGAGCTGGGTGGCGAACGCGGTGGTGGTGATGAAATCGATCGCGTTGTCGGCGGAAGCGTCCCCGCCGACGCCATTCAATCTCACGATATCCCCGCCGCGGAAGCCTGCCGCCACCAGGTCCTGGCCGGGCACCGCGAGGATCGACAGGCCGAGATCCTGGGTGAGCGTGGCACCGGGGAGCGGAGTGAGGGTGGTGCCGGCCGTGAACGGACTGCGCAGCAGGCCCTCGAACAGCATGGTGCAGCTGCCGGCCGAGAGGTCACCGGCGATCTGGCCCTTGATGCTGCGCGGTCCGAGCCAGAAATTCGCCACCTGGTTCGAAGGGCGTATCTCGTCGGAGGTGATGGCGCTGCCCACCAGCGCGAAATCGGCCGAGGTGCGGCGCATCATCTGCCCGGGGCCGGCGGAATCGATGCCCGGGGTGGTTTCGGGCGCCATGACGACAACGCGGTGGCCGCCGATGGCCGCACCACCGTACTCGCTCAAGGGTCGGTCGCGAAGAAGCTGATGGAGATGGGGACGGTGAGCCAGGCACCGTCGGGGATGGCCGGCAACGCGCTGGCGACCAGGATCGAGATGAACTGCCCGCCCGGCGTGGTCAGGGTGCGTCCGCGCGGGAACAGGGCGACGACCTGTTCGGCGATCGCCGAGGCCCCGTTTCTGCCCTCCGCCGCATCGACGCGCAGGCTGACCATGTAGGACCCGCTCTCCTGCATCACGCAGTTCGCCCCGGGGCCGGTGGGCACGCGGCTATAGGCGGCGAGCTTGGTCATGACGTAGGGGCGACCTTCGACCGGCGTGTAGGGATCGCCTTCGGTGACGATGTCGCCGTTGGCCGCGAACGTGCTGAAGGCGAGGTCGAAGGCATTCCAGATCTGGTCGTAGCTCATCCCTGGCCGGCCACGATGCGGGCGGTCGCATTGGCGGCGATGGCGGGCATCTCGGCGACCGTCTGCTCTATCATGTATTTGCCGTTCTGGTTGTAATGACGCCCCAGACTGTCGGTCCCGGTAAAGCCCCAGTTGACGCGCGGCGCGTAGACAACGGGATTGCCAATGATGATCTGATCGCCCACCTCGAATTTTGCGATCACGTCCTGCGAGTTGACGTTTCCGTCGATGGTGTCGGCCGCGCCCTGCAGCATGATGGTCCAGTTGGCGCGCAGGTTCCCGGTGACCACGGGGGTGAGTTCCTTGACGCGCGCCAGCGCGTCGGTGGCGGTGGCCATCATGGCGGCGTTGGCGTCGGCCTTCGCCTTTGCGACCCAGCGCTCGACCTGGACCTGGAACGGATCGCGTGTGCCGCTCATCGCGCCAGCGCCCGCCAGGAGACGATCTGGTCCTGGACGTAGTTGGGCGAGGCGCTGATCAGCGTGCGCTCGACGCCATCGGGCAGGATCAGCTTCCACGGCAGCTTCGGGTTGAAGCCGTCGAGCGCGGGCATGACGACGTTCATGTCGCCGACGATGATGAGCTGGCCGTCGATCAGGTTGAGGGGGAAGGAGCTCACCACGGCCCAGGTGTTGATGTCAGCCGACCAGGTGGGCAGCACGGGATCACCCGAACTGCCGGTTCCGGTGAAAGGCGGGGAGAAGCTGATGGCATCGAAACCGGCATTGTTGGCGGTGTTCGGTCGCGACCGGACCTGTGTGGTGACGGTCAGCGACTGGCCGTCCACCAGGAGGATGTCGCCGGCGAGGATGACCCCGAAGGCCGAACTGGCATTGATGGAGAGCGCCGTCGCACCGGGCGCGAGCGGCGTCGCGAGGACCGGATTGACGAAGGTGGGCGGGTTGGGCATCTGCGGCGAGCCGGTCCGGGTGACGGCGCGCAGCACCACCTCGGTGCCGCGGCGGCGGATCGCGGCGGCGACCTGGAGCTGCAGGCGCCCGTTCATGTGGCATGGAGTTTCTTGGTGTAGGCGTTGAGCAGCCGGATCGCCTGCGGCGGCACTGCGCCGGGACCGCTCGGCCAGAAATTCTGGCTGAGCACCCCGTTATAGGATTCGCCCGAGGCGTTGTGGTCGACATCGGACGCCGCCCACATGGCGGCCAGGGTGTAGAGCGTGGCGCGCTGGATGCTCCCGGGGATGGTGGCGTAGCCGGCGGCGTAGCTGACGGTGACGTTCTTGATCCCTGGCGGGAAGCAGCCGCAGGGCCAGATGATCTGTCGCCCGTCGACCACCAGGGTGGTGACATCGACGACCAGCGGATTGGGCGGGGCGAGGTCGAGATAGGCGTAGCCGAGCGCGATCGAGACCGAAAGCACCGCGGTGATCGGCTGGCGGTTGACGATCAGCACGCAGCCGCCGAGCCCGTCATACAGCTCGGTGGCGGTCTGCGGGGTCGGGTCCCAGTCCATGTAGTCGAGCACGGCCTGGCTGGCGTCGTTGATCGCTGCTTCGAAGACGTCGATGTCGAAGCTCGGCATGTCGAGCTTGTCGGCCATCCACGCCTGGGCGACCGGGGTGGTGACCAGCGGCGTGGTGACCTGGGGCATCGGTCAGGCTGCTTCGAGCTTGCTGGCGTCTTTCTGGCGCTGGATTTCGGTCGCCTCGGCGTTGAACAGCACATCCTCGAGCGCCGGCAGACTGAGACGGTTGTCCACCTTCATCTTGAGCTCCTTGAGGCGGGCGACGATCACGGTGCGGCGTTCGTTCTCCTCGCGCTTGGTCTCGGCGGTGATCGCGTCATCGGCGACGGCGAGGGTGCAGCCGGCGTGCAGCAGCAGCTTTTCGACGGCCTGGCTGTCGAGGTTGCCGACATCGATGATGCCGTTGGCACCCCCGAGATACTCGCGGCCATCGACGGAGACGGAGGTGACGTGATCGGGCAGCAGCAGTTTCATGGCCGGGTCCTGTTGAACGGATGAACGGATGAACTGTCGTGCCCGGTTGGTCCCCGCGGCAACATGACACGCCAGACAAAGTAATGGCGGGAAGATTTCTCCCCCCGCCAAGTATTCAGCCCTCTCGCTGGGCTTAGATATTCGCGAGATTGGTCAGTATTCCCATCGCTGGCGGGAAATAGTGTTGAAGGACTTCGTCTGAATAGAGGCCGTATTCGTATTGGCGTGTCCTTTTGGGCCATTCTATTTGATAGTAATCGCGCCGGCACCGGAGTTGCTTGATGTTTCCGATGTTATTCATTGGATACGGCACGTCGTCGGTGTCGAACAGGACGGTGCCTGCCGGCATGTTCGGATGCAGCTCGAAGGGCAGTTCCGCCGGGCCATTCCCGGCCGCGAACGGGTTCAGATAGCCTTTCGGCATCCCGCCGCCGGTGATCTGGCCCTGCTGGACGTTGAACACGAAGCGGGTCATCGCCGCCTGGGCCCCGACTCCCAGGATTTTTTTCCTTATGTTAATCATCTCCTGCGAGCTGATTATTATTTTAGACGGAGACAACCGCAGGACATCCCAGAAGTATTTTAGGACGATGTCGAACTCGACGATGCCGCCGATTCCGTCCGGTGTCAGGCCGAGACCGGGGGTCTGGGACAGATAATAGGAGCCGAAGGCGGGGTTGGAGGCGATGGTCAGCAGGCCGTCGAAGACCAGCGAGGACTTCGAGTTGTCCGAGGTCGGCATCGCGGCGGCCGTCTGGGTGCCGGTGCCGGCGGCGGTGGTGATCAGCACCTGGCTGGTGTTGGTGATCGCGCCCAGCGTCTCGTTGCCGACCGCGCCCCAGTACCAGCCATAGGACATCGCCCCGCGCACCGGGGTGACCGAGGCGAGGACCGAGTTGGTCGCGGTGCCGCCGCCGGTCGCTCCGGTGGCGTTGGCGGATTTCTGCGCCGACCCCCCGGAGGTGGTGAAGGAACCCTGACCGTCGGTCGGGGTCACCGTCAGAATGCCGGCCAGACCGGTCAGAAGCGTCGAACGCAAGCCGCCCTCGGTGGTCAGCGCGACACAGATCACGGAGACCGTGGTGGTCGCCGGGATGAACCCGTTGACGGTTGCGATGGCGAGCGTGGGCGTCGGCGTGACGCCGAGCGAGAGCGAGGTGTTGCCGCCAAGGATGATCTTCTCCTCGTCGAGCATGACCTGCTGGAGCAGGCCGTTCACCGCACGCGCGCGGAGGTCGTCGAAGCCCTCGGCCGCGAAATCCGCCTCGTAGGTGACCGAGGATTCACGGCCGATGGTCCGGTAGGCCGCGAAGTATTCGGCGGTCTGCTGGGTCATCAGGGCGCCGCGGCGACCTTCCATGACACCGGCGAACTGGTAGATCGCGTCGAGACCTACCACGGCTTTCCAATTTGCTTGGATTCCTCCCTTTCCTGAGACTCGTGGTATCCTGTTGCGAAGTGGTGTCAGCACAGGATACAGATTTTTGGCCGGCGCTTCAAGGTCGTAGGTTTGGAGTCCTACGGTGGCGACGGTCGACTGCGTGAAGGTGGCGGCTTTGGCCAGCTCGGCTGGATCAGCCGCCTTGGCCAGACACTGCTTGAGCAGGTCCAGCGTGTTGTTGATGGAACCGGACATAGGGTGTTGCTCGCGCAACTCATGGCCGCGGCCGTGCGGCAAAGACCGGCCTTGGTCCCGGAGCTCATGCGGGGAGTGACGAGCCTACCGGCGCAGGGTTGGCACCCGGCGCCGGGCTCTGTTCGGCGAACCGTCTGGTCCCCCCGTCAACAGAAACCGGTTGCCGGGCTCAAATAACGTCGCTAGCTGTGGGGAGGCAGAATGGAGCAGTCCGGTAGCTCGTCAGGCCCATAACCTGAAGGTCGAGGGTTCAAATCCCTCTTCTGCTCCCATGACCGAGGAGACTGCGTGGCCGAAGGCAATTTGCGAAAAACGCACATTGCGCAGCTGAGCCGCGACCTCGTCCTCGCTCACTTCCCTGGCCACGACTCGCCCGCCATGCAGGTTCCAGCCACCAGCAGACCCCAGGTCTCCGGGGCGCCGGCGGGATAGGCTTCGCGCCCACGCAGCCGCAACAGGGGGGACGCCCTCGGAGCCCGCGTCCGTACCACATTGGTTTCGGCGGCCCGCGCTATCGCGGCGTTGCGCGATATCCCCAGGGCAAACGAGATCGCATCCCACGAGGCCCCGGGCACGGCAGCAAGGGCGACCAGGCGGTCTTGCAGGCCATTGTCCCAGTCAAGGCGGCCCCTTGGATGGGGGCGTGTGGTGATTTGCCGCGTCATGGCTTCGCAGGCGTCACCGGACATGCGGCCGGGCTCTGCTGCTGACGCGCGGCGGCCGTCTGCAGCTCCAGCTTCAGCTGCGCGGCCGTGCCGGGCCGGTCCGACAGATAGACCATCAGCATCAGCGCCGTCTGCTCCGGCACCGGAATGGTCCCAGGCGGCAGCAGCAGGTTCGGCGCCGGCGGCGGCGCCTGCTTCTGGGGCGGCGGCTGGGGCTCTGATCGCGAGGTGCCGACCTGCGCCATGGCCGGCCCGGCGTTCAGCAGAAGAAAAGCCAGGATGGTGGGAAGCTGACGCACCGGATCAGCCTATCGCGCCGATCGACACCGGGCGGCGGAAGGCGGCCTTGGTCATCACCAGGAAACGGTCCTCCGGGCTCATCTTCGCCAGCGCTTCCTCCGACAGATCGTCGTCGATCGGCGCGAAGACGGTATCGGCCGCCTTCAGCGAAGCCGGCGTCGCAGCCGCGCCGATCACCGCCCGGCCTGGCATCGGTTGGCCGAGCATCTTTTCGAGCTGCGGACGCAACGACGACAGTTCCTGCTCGACCCGGGCGTCGACCATCTTCTGCAACGTCTCCTCGTCGATCGTCGGCGCACGCTTGCCCATCATGCCCGACGGGGCAGCAGGCGCCAGGCTGGCCTGCGGCGCGGTCGGATCGTTCATGCTCGGATCCGTCGTCCCCTGGATGATCTCCTGGATGTGGTTGATCTGGATCAGCAGCGCCGCGGCGAGCTGGCCGGCAACCGTGAGCGGATCGTCGCCCTGGTCGTCGGTCCCGGGCATCTGGCCCCCGCCCATCGACGGGTCGGGCGCCTGGGAGGGATCGTTGGCCGGGTCGGGCGAGCCGCCGGCGGTCGGATCGGCGGCGGCCGGGTCGGTCGCCGCGTCGCTGTCGGGATTGGACGGCCCGGAATCGGTGTCGGATGGCGCGGCCGGCTTCTTCTTCGGCGGGAACGGGGATCCGGCCTTCTGCAGTTCGTTGTCGAAGCCCAGCGCCTTGACCAGCTGCTGCTCGCTGATCCCGGCCGCGATCAGCATCGCCGAGCCGCTCTGGACGCGCGCGGCGTCGATGTCGTCGGGGTCGGTGATGAACTTCGACAGCTCCTCCGGGAGCGCTGTCTTCAGCGTGAGCTCGCCGCCCTTCAGCAAGGGCACGCTGACATAGGTCATCCCCTTCTCGAACTCCTCGCCTTCCTCGGGGAAGTCGACGTGCTCGTTGACGGCGGCGCGCAGGGCCAGACCACCGACGGCAACCATGTGGTCGAGCAGGTCGGCGACCTCCTCGGAGGCCGGGTCCGCCTCGTTCGTGTCGGACGAATAGTCCTTGCCGTCCTTGATGCGCTGCACCTGGCTTGCCACCATGCCGATCAGGTTGGCGACACGCCCGACCGCACCCAGACCTTTGTAGAGTTCCTCCTCGTTGGAGGTGGCCTCGACCTCTTCGGCGAGTTTGCCGAGCTCGTCCTCGGTGGTGGCGACCAGCATCTCCTGGAACTCGCCAAAACTCTTCTTCAGCAGCTCGTCGCGATCGACCGGTGCCGCGGTGACGATGTCGGCCACCGATTTCGACAGCAGGCTGACCATTTCCTCGATGGTGTCGGTCATCGTCGGCATCTGAGAGTTACCCTTCCTCATCTGCCGACCGTCATGGGCATTGCTTGGTCCCCGGCGCGCGCTTCGTCTTGCGGCGAGCAGGCGGCGGAGCTTCGTGATGCGCGATTCCCCGAGATTCGGGCCGGGGTAGAGGTTCAGCACCGGCTTCTCGATCGGATAGGCGGCGAGTCCGGTGGTCGGCGATGACGGGCTGCTGAACGTCGCGCTCACGCGAAGCGGCCGCGCTGGTCGTGGTTGGGATCACCGCCATGACCGCCCAGACCCGAAGGTGCTGCGCGCGCCGATCCGTTGCGCAACGCCTGCTGCTGCGCGGCTTGATAGGTAGCAAGCCCTGGTGACGGAGCGGACGCGGTTGGCGGGCCGCGACCGGGCTGCATGGCGGTGATCGCCGGCGCGTGACGCTGCGCCGTTGCTGCCGCCCCGCCCACGTAGCGCGATGCCGCGCGCTGGGCGGTGGGTGCGTCGTAGCCGGCGAAATACTTGCCGATATAGCTGCCGGCCTCCCCGCCGGCCCATGAGCCGAGCGCGCCGCCGACCACCGAACCGACCGGGCCGAGAAGGTCACCGCCGATGCCGCCGACCGTCTTGCCGACGAGCTTCCCCACACCCGCCCCGGCCGCCATGCCGGCGATGTTGCCGCCGAGGTTGCCGCCCAGGCGCCCCACGGTCGGCCCAGGCGCCTCCTCCGGCGCGGCGTAGGCGGGCGCGGTCTTCCCGCCTGCCGCATAGGCGGCCTGGATACCCCTGTTGGCGAGCGCGCCACCGGCGTATCCAACGCCCACCGATGCGGCGAGGCTGGTCCCCTGGATCGCCGCGTTGCGCAAGGTGAGCGCCTGTTTCGCCGAACCGACGGCAGCCGAGGCCGCTCCGGCGATGCCGCCCGGCGTCAGGAACGATCGTGCCCGAGCGATGAAGCTGCCGAGCCCGGCCCGGAAACCGGGGCTTGCGGCGGCGTCGGTCCCGAGCTGCAGCGCGGTCCCCGCCGCCTGGCCGCCGGGGATGAATTTCTCCGCCAGCTTGCCGGCGATCATCCACGCGGAATCCGCCGCGAGATTGCTGCCGAGTTCGTTGGCGACCCGGACCGGGTTGAGGAACGCCAGTGGTGGCGCGGTGCCGGCGGCAAGCTTGCGTCGCACCACCCCCAGGCCCGCATCGACCGCCCCTTCCGCACCTTCCTTGATCACCGTGCTGCCGAGGCTGCCTTGGCCGTCTTTCGCCAGCGGTTCGAACGTCTTCATCAGCGCGTCGAAATCGTCGAGCAGAACCGCCGCTTCTTTGACGCGCTCGTCGAGCACGGCGCGGGCGTTGCTCATCAGCGACCCGGCAAAGTAGTTGAGGTCGTTCGTGCGCACGGCGTCCATCGCCATGGCCCGGTTTTCGTCGCCGCCGCTGGCCATGTCGACCAGGGTCTGGTAGGCGGCCTTCGTCCCCTCGTGGACGGTGATTTCCTCGTCGGGATGCAGACCATGCACCGCCCGCGCCATGCGATCGACCATGTCGATGACAGCCGCGTGGTCGGTGGCTATATGAACGAGGTGATCGGCGTGGTCCAGGTTTCGGGCCATGAAACCGGCGCTCCGCTCCAGCGCCTCCTGCGACCAGCCGTCCGGCAGCTCCGTGGTCTCGTGGAGCGGCGGCGGTGCCCGAGACCCGCGCCGCGTTTCCTCCCAAGGCGGCGGCTCCCCCGAAGCCTCGGCACCCGTCGCCTCGGCACCCGAAGCCAGCTGCTGGTGCAAGGCCTTGACGCTGTCGGTCGACAGCTGCTTCGCCGTCGCCACGGTGGCGATCGCGCGGTGCAGGTTCTTGGCCAGCACTGGATCCGTCGCCGCGCGGGCGGCGAATTTGGTGATCTCGGACTGCAGCGCGTCCGACACCTCCTCCTTGTCCGTCGTCGACCCGAACCGCTTGTCGTCGAAGATGCCGCGGGCGGCTTGCTGGCCGCCGGTCTTCCAGCCGGTCAGCAGCTCATAGGTCTGACGGTTGGTGAGAATACGCCCCTGTGCCGAGTAGAGCGAACGCAAAGCCGACGGCTTGTTGCCCATCTGGTTCAGGACGTGCTTTTTGAAACTGTTCGACAGGTTGACGTAATGCTGCTCGCCCGCGTCGTTGTCGCGATAGGAGATGTCTCCGGCCGCATCCGCCGGCGTCGATTTCAGCTTGCCGCTCGATTTCAGCTTGTTGATCGCGTCGTCGATCTGCCGCTTGTCGTGGTGGTTGAGGCCGGGCGCGTCACTGTACGAGCCGGTGCCGCCCCCGGCGTTGTTTTTGCGCTTCTGGGCCTGCTCGGCCTGGTAGCTGCGCACGCTGGACAGGCTGCCGCCAACATGCAGCGGCCTCGGCGGCTTGTTGATGTCTTCGTAGGTCTGGCCCCAGAGCACGACACGATCATTCGGGTTTTTCGGGTCGGGCACGCTGAGCGCGGTGTAACCCTGGCCGGTCACCGCATCGATCTTGTGCTCCATCTTGACCTGCTTCGGGAACTCGGCGGGTGTTCCTCCGTCCTTGGAGCCGAGGACCTTGTCGTGCGCGTAGGCCAGCGACTCCCGCCCGAAATCCAGCAGGGCAGCGGAGTTCGCCGCCCTTATGGCGATCTTGCCCGGCGAATGGACCCATTTGCCGTCTTTCTCCTGGCGCATGAACAGCTCGGCGTAGGTGTCGCGCACCGACTGGTTGATCGCATTTCCGGCTTTGGTGGCGGCGGCGACGCCACCGTCCTTGACCGCTTTTTTGGTCGGATCGCTTCCGAGCACCGCGGTGACGAACGCCTTCATCGCCGCCGCGCCGGGGGCTGCCATCAGCGCGCGGGCCGCCGAGCGTGGTGTGCGGCTGATCAGCTCGAGATCGTCGCGCAATTCGGCCGGTAGCCAGGGCGGAAGACGGAACTTGCCCTCCTTGGCGTTGCCCGAGGCGTCAAACGCTTCCTGATAGGCGATGGCGGCCTTGTTGCGCGCGCCCCTCAGCTTCGTGTGTTCGGTGCGCGCATTGGTGACGAGGACGTTTGCCTCTTCGTCGGTCCGGACGATGTCGGCCGCCGTATCCTGCAGCTTCTGGATGTCGGCGTCGCTCATGTCCTTCGGCTTGAAGCCCTTCTGGATGAGCCGCAATTCGTCCAGATCGGCTTTGGCCGAGGTTTTTTTCTTCAGTGCCCGCTCCAGGATGGCCTGCTGCTGCGTCAGCGCCTTCTCGCTGTCGAGGAAACTCCTGGCCGCTGCCTTTGCGTCCCTTGGAATCGCGCCGGTGCGGCGCCCGAGCAGCACATGCGCGGCGAGGTCGCTGTTTTGCCGGCCGATGAGGTCGGAGACGTATTCGCTGCGTGCGATGGCGATTCGCTTGTCGACATGGAGTTCCGCGCGTCTCTTCGCATCGCTCGCCAGCTTCCGCTTCTGCGTGTTCAGCGCGTATTCCGTTGGGCGCTCCAGCGGGTCTCCGGTGATCGGCGAACGGATATCCGCGCCCGCATCCGAGAGTTTCGCGTGCAGGTCGGCGTGTTTGCCGTATTCGTCGTAAACGGCGTCGTGCGCCGCCTTCGCCTGGTCGAACGTCGCCTGCAACGGCGCCATCTCTTCCACCGACGCGCCCTTCTGATGGGCTTCCGACAGTTTTATCGAGGCTTCGGTCTTGACGCCGCGGGTCTTTTTTTGCTGCGCCTCCAGCCGGTCGAGCTTCTTCTGGCTCGCCTTCAGCGCCCGGTCATGCGCGGTGATGACCTCGTTGACCTTCGCCAGCTGGGCGCCACGGCCATTGAACAGCGACAGCGCCAGCGCGCGCTCCTTGTCGGGCAAGCCCGCGACAGCACGTTCGAAATCCGCCGGCGACAGGCGCTCGACCGCGCGCTGGACGGCGGTCTGCGTGGACGCGGGCGTGGACGAGCTCCTGCGCCGCAGGTCGCCCACGGTCTCCCAGACATCGGCCCCTTTTTCGGACGCTTTCGTGCTCGGCAGGGAGGTCGCATCGTGAGCGGCCAGCACGCCGGCGATCTTGCCGTTGATCTCGTTGCGCACCAGGGTCTGGTAATGCACCGCGGGATCCAGCCCGTGCGCGTCGAGCGCCGCCTGGGCCGCCGTGTGTTCTTCGTCCGCCTCGTAGCGCTCCCGGACCAGCGTGGACCGTTTGGCCCACAGGTCGCCATGCGGCGTGCCTGTCGGATACTCGGTCCGCGCCGCCCGCATGGCTGCCGCGGCCTCGTCGATCGTCTTGCGCCCAAGGGTGCGGAACGCGCCTGCATTGTGCCGGCTGAGCGCCAGCAGGGCGCCCCCGCCGGCCAGCGCGCCGCCCACCACAGCGCCGGCGATGCCGGCGCCGCGCGAGGTGAAGCGGCCTTTGGCGTCGTGGTTGGGGTTGCCCTCGTGGACACCGATCTCGCCGCCGGCAACGGCCCCGGCCGCAACCGACGCCGCCGCCCCGAGACCGCGCGCGATGGCTTTGCGTGTCGCGACATGCCCGACCGCCGCTCCGGCGGCCCCGGCCAGGGTGGCGAACAGCGTCTTGCCGTAGCGGGAATACAGCCCGCCGGCCTTCTGCAGCGCGTCATCGTCGCGCAGCGCCGCGAGCATCGCCTGGTGGGCGGCGACGATCTCCGGCGCCTGCACCATCTTCTGGATGGTGCGGTACGAGTAGGCATCGAGGGTCCGTCCGACGAGCTGCGGGTCCACCGGACTGTCCTTGAGTTCGTTGTTGAGGACATACGCCGGAGGCAGCGCCAGGCCGGCGAGTGCCAGGCCGCGATACAGGGCCGCTGTCTTCTTCCCGGAACCCTTGCTGGCCGCCATGTCGAGGATGGCATTCACCCCGAAGCTCGCGCCGCTGGTCGACAGGCGCCCGAGACCACGTCCGAACTTCTGGCCGAATTCGCCTGACTGGCGGACCGCCGTCGACAGCTCGGCCCGGGTCAGCAGGCGCGGCGCCAGGCGGCGGGTGGCGTAATGCACCGCACTGCCGGCAGCGTCGATGGGCAACGCGAAGGCCTGGCGCCCAAGCGCGCCGAGGGCGCCCTGTGCGGCGCGTGTGACCAGCCCGTTCGGCCGGCCGCGCGCGAGGCTGGCGATCAGCGCGAGACCGGCCGCCGTCGACCCCAGCTCGCGGTAGAAGCCGTAGTTCATCTCGTTGCGCCGCTCGGGGATCACGTCGCTGGTGAGCGCGTTGTAGCCCGCGCTGCTGTCCTGCAGTGCGGCGTGCGCGCCGCCATCCGCCGGGACGTGTTCGGCGACGGCCTTTGCGCTGAATTCGCCCGCCTTTCCGCGTGGGTGCTTGCCGGCATCGAACGGCTCGGCCTTGCACAGTTTCTCCAGATGACGATCGACGGCGCCCATGGCGTGCTCGCCCGGGTTCTGGCCGCGATAGGCGCCCTGATAGACTTTCTTCAGCTCTCCGAGCCGGGTCGGCGCGGCGCCTGGCGCCTCGTTATGGGCGATGACGCGCTGGCGCAGGTCGGAGATCAGGCCCGAGGTGAAGGTGAGGCGACCCATCTGCTGTCAGTCCCCCTCGGCCAGCAGATCGCGGCGCGCGCGAGAGCCGAGCTCATCGAGCCCGCCCGCGGATTTCCCCATGGCGTCATGCACGCGCTTGAGCCTGAAGGCGACGGCGGCAGCGGTGGCGCCGGCTCGCGTGGCCTGCTTGAGCGAGGTGGGACGGACGGTGACCTTCCGGTTGAGACGGTGGTACTGCTCGAGCTTGCCGGCCCGCTTGGCGCGCCGGACGCGCATGTAGCGGTCCGCGAGCGCACCCACGGCAGCGCCGGCGAAGGTGCCGGCCGCACCCAGGGCGAACGCGCCCCCGACAGGCGCGTGTCTTCCGGCGTACCGCCCCAGAAAGGCAGGAAAGTGACTGTCTGAACCGGCGGCCTGCGACCAGGCGCGACCGGCTTTCTCGCCGAGATGGCCGAGCTTGTTGGCGTATTTCGCGCCGAGCGCGAAGCCGCCGATTGCCCCGGCCGCGCCACCGACAAAGCGTGCCGCGCGCTCCACGGTCTTGCCGGCGAATTTGCCGTCGTGCTCGCGCGGGTGCTTGGTGTTGTCGTAGGCCTTGCAGAGCTCGCCGAATGTCATCGGCGCGTCGGCTGACTTGCTGAAATGGCGGACCGCAGCGAGCCCGGTGGCGAGACTAATGCCACCCGCCGCCAGCTTCCCACCCAGCTTGACGTGTTCGCGGGTGATCGGGTGTACGCCGACGTTTCTGCGTATCCAGTCTTCCTGCTCGTGATCGCCGGCCTGCTTGGCGCGTCGCATACGCAGATAGCGATCGGTCAACGCACCCAGGGTGGCGCCGGCCACGTAGCCACCGGCACCCAAAGCGAACGCCCCAACATGCGCTCCCTGACCCGCGCCAAGTCTGATTACACGCGCCGCGGCCCTCTCCCCAGCCCGAAGGCCGAATTCTCTGCCGACCGCTTCCCGAACAGCGCCCCCGATCCTGGCAGCGGCGCGGCCGCCGTAGTGGCTGCCCAGAACATGCCCCGCGACCCCGCCGGCCGCGATGCCGCCATAGGCCCCGGCACTCTGCACCGTGTTGGAGGAAAACCTGCCGTCGGTCTCGCGCGGATGCCGGGTTTCCTCGTAGGCCTTGACGAGACGCTCGCCGAACGTCATCGGCGGCGCGAGCGGGATCGGGCGCGTTTCCCAGGCCCGGGCGAAACTCTTCGGGCGCGACTTCCACAGCTGACCGAAGGAATGCACCACGCCGACCAAAGGCAGCAGCTCGACCAGGCCGTCCGCCTTCACCAGCTCGGCGAAGCGGGCCGTCGGGATGCAGGGATTGTCCACCAGGGACATCTCGCGGACGATCGGGGTGTAGCGCGTGTGCCCGGTGGCGGGGTCGCTCCACTTCTTGGCGTAGCCGCCCCCAACACTGAAGCCGGTATAACACCCGGCAAGGCATTTTTTCCATTCGTTATCGTCAGCGATATACGCACCAAGTTTTACGAGCTGCTTGTCGTCGTCAAAGTCTATTTCAGGAATGGTTCCGGCGACGGTCTTCGTGTGCATGACACGCAGGTTGCCTTTGGAGAGGCCGTTGCTGCGCTCGAAGCAGTCGTTGGACCACGCCTCGAACGCGGGGCGCGCGGTCGGGTAGTCCATGATCTCCTTTGACTTGTCGACGATGTCGCCCTGCGCGCCGATGCCGTAGATCATCCGCTTTTCGACGTCGATCTTGGTCAGCGGGATGACGAAGCCGAGCTCGGCCGCACCGCCCGGCGTGTAGATGGTCACGCCGTCCGCCCCTTCGCGTGCGCCCAGCGGGCCTTCGCGGCGGCGACGCGTTCCGCCCGCTGCCTGGCGGAGAGCGCCCTGTGCTGGGAGAGTTTGTCGTGCGCAGCGGCGACCTGTTTGCGATAGCGGTCGGCCCCGATGACCGCACCGGCCGCGGCTGCGACCGGAATGACGTGGTGACGGAGGGCCGCCACTGCCTTCTGCTCCCAGCCGCGGGGCTTGCCGCGGGGCTGGGCCCCCCGGGCGCCCCCGTAGCCGGATGTGAACGTCGGATCGGCAGGATCGAACCCGATCTTCGGACCACCGCTGCGTTTCCAACGGTGCGCGCGCTGCTTGTTCGTCTCTCCCGCCGGGATCGCCGGCCCGTCCGGCTCATCGTCCCACTGATCTCGATACGAGCTGTCCTGATCAGGCCTGTCGGCGTACGGCGGGTGATGGGTCACATGCTCCGCCGTGTCCTTCGCGGCGGTGTTGGACGGCTTCAGCTCGATTTGCGGCGTTCCCTGGGGGACTTTCGGCGCCGGCGGGTGACCGCCGCGCGCGAGGACGCCCTTGAGCGCTCCCTTGGCGCGTGCGAGCCAGGCGGTGGAGATCGCCTTGCGCAGCGTCTCGCCGTGCTCGATCCAGGCCTGGAGATAGGATTCCGCGACCGGGCGGGTGGTTTCGTTCTCCCAGAGCCTGGCGATGCGGTCGAGGTCGCCGACGACGTAGGGAATCTGGCCTCTGTTCTCGTCGGCGAGCTTCTGCAGCGCGTCATCGTCGGGGTCTTCCGATTTCGCGGCCGGGTCGGGCTTCGGCTGACCGCACGTCGCACACAGCTTCGGTGTTTTGGGCGTCCTGGTTGCTGGGTCCATCTGCAGCGCGGTGTGGCGCATACGAGACGCCGCCATGTAGCCGGCGGTTGCCAGACCAACCTTGGCGGCATTCATCGCGACCTGCGGGCTCAGACCCTTCTCGAGATCGCCTTCGGCGTCAGCGGATTTCGCGACGCCCGGCACGGTCTGTCCGCACTCCGGGCATTTTGCCCCAGCGGACCAGATCATCGCCTTCGCGGGGGACACCATCGTGTCGCCGCCAATGCTGGAATCAGTGGTGACCTTCGGACCAGCCATCGCGGGGAGCCTCCATGGGCCGGCCCCGCGTCATTCCCCTTCAGGCGAGGATGGGCGGCTTCGGCGTCACCGTTGGTGCAACAGCTTGGTTCCCGGCGACAGGGGCGGGTCGCGCCAGCAAGGCGGGCGCGATCGCCGACGGCCCGGCCGACAAAGCCGGTGCCACGGCCGGCGGCGGGGTGACCGGGGCGATGTTGCCGGCGACGTTGACGCCCGGCGTGGTGGTGGACGGCAGCGGCGGTGCGGCGACCGGTGCCGCCAGCGTGGTCTCGCCCGCCGTCGAGGCGTGGCCCAGCTCGCGGCTCTTGATGCCGGTGTTGCCGCTGCCGCCGAACCCCACCGGCTCGGCAGCCGGATCGGCCGCGGCAGACGGCGCCACCGTCGTGGTCCCGGGCACTTTCTCGGTGGTGGTGTTCAGCTCGGACTGAATCTGGTCCGGCATTTCGAGGCCACGGCCACCGGCACGCGCCACCTGCGGGGCGAGGTCCTGCGGGACATCGCCGTAGCTCGGATCGTAGGGATGCTTGCTGCCCCAGAACGAGCCCGAGAACAGCGGCTGGTTGCCCGGGCCGGCGAGGGCGACGCGCGCCTGGTCGAGCCAGTCCTTCCGCAGCAGCTCGCCGCCATTGTAGTGGGTGGTCGCAAACCTGTCCTTTGCCCAGCGTTTCGCGAGCTTCTGGGCGATCTGGTGGGCGTCCATCACGTCGTCTCCGGTTGCAGGCTGCCCACCGGGCCGCGACGGGCGGCCAGGCGGCGGCTGACGAGGCGGCAGGCGAGGGTGCAGCGGCAATTTACCACCTGCCTTGCCACGGCCCCCTGATCGTGCGGCCAGCGGATCATGTCGCCGCTGTCGCAGATGAACGGGGTATGCAGCCCGACCACGCTCTTGCCGTGCAGCCCGATATGGTCGGCCCGGGTGCGTTCGTCCTCGGTGGCGATCCAGGTCTTGATGACGCTGTAGCCGGGGTTCTTCTCCAGCAGATCCTCGACCGCGGCAATATGGCCGTTATTCGCGGCCCCCACACCCTCGGTGCGGGCGATGGTCATCGCCCGGTGGGCGAGGAACTTGCGGTGATAGGCGTCGGTCATCGCCTGGACCTGGTCGGCGCTCAGCGGCCGGTTCTCGTCGATCGCGCGCCGCAGCGTCTTGTCGAAACGCCCGTCGCGGAGCTTGCGGGCGATCGCCGCCGGGTTCAGCGTCTCCAGCTCGCCCTTGTAGTTCATCACGCTGGCGGCCTGGTAGGGCGTGAGGCCGATCGTCTGGCGCACCCGGTTCGCCATCTCCTGCGGGCTCATCCCGGTGCGCGCCGTCTCGATCAGGATGTCCTTGATGGTGGCGGCCTGGTCGGCGGCGAGCGCGGTGATCCGGTTGGTCCGGTAGGTCCGGACGAATTCCTCGACGCGGGGGCTGCGCGCGCTGAGCGTCAGGTTGACGATCCTGCTGTTGCCCGCGGTGTCCAGGATCTCGACCGGGATCGGCGTCTCGATGCCGGCGCGTGACGCGGTGTCCATCGGACGCAAGGCGTGGTCGAGCCCGGTGGAGACGTTCTCCATCAGCGAGCCCCGGCGGGGCGACAGCAGGTCGCCGGCGGCATCGTCCTTGACCGAGCCCAGCACCCGGGCCAGCCGCTCGGCGATCTCGCGCTCGGCCTCGGTCCCATGCCGGGCGAGCGCGAGCGCGTCATCGGGCGGCTGGGGTGCCTCGTCCGCCTTGGTGAGCTTCCTGTGGATGTGGTCGACCACCGACCAGCCGGCCAGCGCACCGACCAGGGCACCGCCCGCGAGCGCCCCCCATTTCAGGCCAGGATGGCGCAGGAGGTTCAGGCGGCGGGCGGCCTGCCAGGCGGTCCCGGCGGCCGCGGCGCGGGCCTGGGTGACGCGTGCGGCG
>Ga0302157_10000853_pt1 | contig 38968 bp, 32 predicted proteins | sample I_Bog_N3_3_FD_193502 | JGI IMG/M metagenome (GOLD analysis project Ga0302157, IMG submission 193502) | Peat permafrost microbial communities from Stordalen Mire near Abisko, Sweden - I_Bog_N3_3 | ecosystem: Environmental > Terrestrial > Soil > Wetlands > Peat | place: Sweden: Abisko, Stordalen...
TGCTGCACACGGCCGACCGGGATTTTGCGCGGTTTCCGGGGCTACGGTGGAAGAACCCGCTGGGCTAACGCCAAAAATTCCGCAATTCGCTCACGGATCCTGGCGAGTCGGTGGTATATTGGTTACTAGGTAACACCGAGGAACACCTTTGATGGCCACGCCCTCGACGACCAGTCTGAAACTCGATGTCGAGACAAAAGAGCGCATCCGGCGGCTCGCAGCGGCGCGGCGGCGCTCGCCGCACTGGGTGATGCGCGAGGCCATCGAGGAGTATATCGAGCGCGAAGAAAAGCGCGAGCAATTCCGCCAGGATGCGCTCGCGGCCTGGAGTCATTATCAAACAACCGGCCTGCACGCCACCGCCGAAGAAGCGGACGCCTGGTTGGCCAAGCTCGAAGCAGGCAAGGACGCCGCTCCTCCCAAATGCCACGACTGAGATGGTCGCAACCTGCTTTGCTGGATGTAGCCCGTCTGCATGCGTTCTTAGCTCCCAAGAGTCGCGACGCAGCCAAGCGCGCCGTCAAGGCGATCCGGCAGGGCGTGAAAACGCTTGGCAAGCATCCGGAAGTTGGTCGTCCCGTCGAAGAGTTGCCGGTGGAGTTCCGCGAGTGGGTGATTGAATTCGGGAGTGGGGCGTATGTCGCTCTGTATCGCTACGACGGGAAACAGGTCGTGATACTAGCCGTTCGGCATGGGCGCGAAGCGGGATACTGAGTCGCCCACCAGTCAGCGGGAACTGTTGCTTGTTTACTCAGAACAACTGCTGCTGCTTCAGGTTGAAGCGGAACCTGCTTGCGCGGAGGTACTCTTCTACTTCATCGAACCCTAGCCAGCGCCGACCTAACTCTTCAGCAACGGCACCGCAGGTATTCGATCCAGCGAAGGGGTCAATGACCAGATCGTTGGCCTGTGTCAGCAGTTTGACGAAGAAGGTCGGTAATGCAGCCGGGAAACGGGCCGGGTGAATTTTGATGCCGGTCTGCTTGCATTGCACCGTGTAGTCGTCGTTCGCCGAATTGTTCCCCACCTTCATCATGCTTTCTGCAAACTGCTCTTCAACCACGTTCGGCGGAATCGCCCCGCCCGCCTTGATCTTGTCAAAGCTCACCCGGATCACATGGCCTGAGGGCCGGACAGTGCCGCGCACGCCGTTCTTCGCCAGTCGGATCATATCCGGGCTGTATTCCTTTAAGACATTAAGGTTCGATGCTTTGGGCCATGGCGTCTTTGAGAGCCACCACACGTACTCAACCGAGTCCCTTACGCGAATGCGGCGGACGGTGACCCACTCAGCCGGGACAGGCATCTTTGCGGGGTTGTACCAGAAGCATTCCTGTGCGAGATGAAACCCGATAGTCTCAACGAGAGCGACGAGCAGCTTGAAGTGGTAAATCGACCGGGTTGGGGTTCCCTTGTTCCAACTCCCCCCTATATTCAGAACAAAGCTACCGTCGTCCGTCAGAATGCGACGAACCTCCTTTGCAAACGGCAGGAACCATTCAATGTACTCATCTTTCGACACGTTGCCGTATTCTTTCTGGAAGTGGAGGGCGTAAGGCGGAGAAGTGAAAACTAGGTGGGCGGAAGCATCCGGGAGAGTCCGCAACATTGCAAGGGACTCGCCTAGGTACGCGGCGCCGAGTCTTGTGACGTAGTACGGAGCATTGTGCAATAGAGCGCGGGGATGATCTGGCGGCAGATTCACGTCAGCTACATATCCCGCGTTCTCGGGGTGTTCTGTGATCTCGGTTTCGTTGCTCTTCGCTGACCGCATTTAGGTACCAGTATGACTGAAGCATCGTAGCGAAAATAGGTTTACGTTGTCAACCCTTTAATGTGATGCGAAGTTTCAAACCCGACGAGTGGATTTCTCAGGCTGAAGCGGCTCGGCTCAGGGGTGTCTCGCGTCAGGCCATCGCACGACTGGTTCTCAAAGGCAGGTTCAGGCCGCTCGATGTTGGCGGTCGGGTGTTTTTGCGACGAAGTGAGGTTGAGAGCTACCGGGCTGAACGTCCGGGCCGTCCCTCGAATGAGCGAAAAGACAGAAAACGTTAAGAAGCTAATCGAGAGTCTGACTCCTTTGGAGTTGCAGAGTCTCGCGTCGTACTTGCGCTCGAAGATTTCACGTCATCCACTCGAAGAGAAGTGGGACATCACCTACGAACTGATCCTTGATGCCATACACCGGTCACAGGACATCGTTCAACGCGGTGTTCGCGGCGTTATCGCCGAGGCGGTTTTTGAGGCCAAGGTCCTGCCCACGATCAAGGGCTGGCAATCGGTGTCGTTCGTTGGCGACCTCCCATATGACTTCAAAATCCGAAGTGGCAAGCGAGAGATCAGGATTCAGCTGAAGCTCCAACGCACCCAAGCCGGACAGCCACTCACGCGACCGTTCTTTGGTCCAGACACATTTATCGTCGAGGTACAGAAAACTCGTAGCGGCACAAAACGTAAGGGCAAAAAGACTGCGTCCAAGATCACTTCCAAGTCGGCCCCGATTGAACCCGAGAAAACGCGACCCTACCAGTTCGGAGATTTTGACATCATTGCGGTGAATATGCAGCCTTCGACACGCGACTGGACACGCTTCATGTATACGGTCGGCCGGTGGCTCATGCCGAGAGCCAAGGACAAGAAGCTGATCGAGATCATGCAGCCGGTCAGCCGCAATCGGTCAGAGTTTTGGACAGACAATATCGAAGAGTGCATTGACTGGTTCATGTCGGGGAAAAAAAAGCTGATCTTCGACGTGAAGGCAGAAGAAGAAATTGTTGGCAGAGCGCGAAACAAGAAAGGCTGCCCGAAGAGAACATGGCCGCTCGCTTGTCGAGGGCAAGCAGACTTCCGGCGCTACGAAGTAAGGTTTCACGAACCCGAGCGGTCCCGGAGCCACGCCGACTTATCGGCTTCAAGACGCCCGCGGAGCCGGTTCCCCGGTATGCCTTCGCCCCGGTCTAGTTGGGCCAACCCGCGCTCGATCTTATCGTTAATCGCTTCTTTGTTTTCCAGAAGCCATGCCTCGCGCTCACTTTCCATAGCTTATGTCCGACTAAACGAACTCAAATCTCCAGTATCACCGGCATAATCAGCGGCCTTCGCTGCGTTTGGCGGGAGATGTAGCGTTTCAGGTCGGTGCGGATTTTTTCTTTGATTACGCCATAGTCGGCTTTCTCTTCGGCGCTGGAGGCGTTGAGCGTCTCCATTACAATCTCGCGGGCGCGCTCGATCAGGCCGTTTTCTCCGGGATTGAAGCCGCGCGTCACGATTTCGGGCGAACTTTCTACGCGGCCGGTGTGTTTGTTGATGGCGATGATCGGCATTACGAAGCCGTCTTCGCTGAGATGGCGGCGGTCTTTCACGATGATGTCTTCGACTACGTCGGTGCGCGAGCCGGAATCGATGCAGACGCGGCCGATGTTGACGCGTCCCGCTTTGCGGGCGCCGTGTTCGTCGATTTCCAGAACGTCTCCGGTTTCGATTAGCATTACTTTGCCGACCGCGCCGGTCATGGAAGCTGCCAACTCGGCATGGAGCTTCAATTGGCGGTATTCGCCGTGGATGGGAATGAAATATTTCGGGCGCACCAAGTTGATGATTAGTTTCAGTTCTTCCTGGCTGGCGTGTCCGCTGACGTGGATGGGCGGGTAGGAGCCGTCGTCGTAGATGACGAACGCTTCGCGGCGGAAGAGGTGATCGACCATGCGGTAGATGGCTTTTTCGTTGCCCGGAATTATGCGCGAAGACAATACGACGGTGTCGCCTTTTTCTATTTTCGCGTGCTTGTGATTGTCCACGGCCGCGCGCGACAGGGCTGACATGGGCTCGCCCTGGGTGCCGCTGATCATCACGCATACTTTTTCCGGCGGGAAGTTTCTCATTTCGCCGGGGTGAATCAGCATGCCTTCGGGGATCTGGATGTAGCCGAGGTCTTCGGCGATTTCAGAAGAGTTGTTCATGGAGCGGCCGATGAAGCAGATCTTCCGGCCGTGCTCGCGCGCCATATCGACGGTCAGCTTGATGCGGTGAATGGAGGACGAGAAACACGAGATAAATAAACGCCGCTTGGTACGGACAAATACTTCTTCGAACTTGCGCCTTACCGCGCGCTCACTCGGCGTATAGCCTTTGCGCTCGACGTTGGTCGAATCCTGGAGTAGCGCTAGCACTCCTTCTTTGCCGTACTCCGCGAAACCGTGCAAGTCGAAGAGACGATTGTCGGTGGGTGTTGGATCGACCTTGAAATCTCCGGTGTGGAGTACGACTCCGAGCGGAGTGTGAATGGCCAGCGCCACGCAATCGACCAGGCTATGGGTCACTTGCAGGGGATGAATGGTGAAGGGTCCGACTTTGAAACGCGTTCCGGGCGTGATCTCGCGCAGGTCGGCGTTGTCGAGAAGTTGATGTTCGTCGAGTTTATCTTCGACGTAGGCGAGCGTGAACTCGGTGGCCCAGACGGGGACATTCAGTTCGCTGAGAATCCAGGGAAGCGCGCCGATGTGGTCTTCGTGGCCGTGGGTAAGCACGATGCCGCGCACATGCTTGCGATTTTCGAGGAGGTACGAGATGTCGGGGACGACGATGTCCACGCCCAGCAGTTCGGCTTCGGGGAACATCAGGCCGGCGTCGACAACAACGATGTCGTCGCCGTAGCGGATGGCCATGCAGTTCATACCGAACTCGCCCATCCCGCCGAGCGGAACTATATGCAGTTTTCCTTCTGACATTTAGATATTTCGATGCTAGCACAGCGGGAGGCGGCGTTGCGCGGCTGATAGACTCATACTCGAAATGGCGGACGAGAAAAAGTCATGGATGCGGCGGCGCGTGGAAGGGGCAATCCGCGGCGGCCTGACTCGCACCTACGACACGATCAAGGTCGATCCCGGGCGCTTCTTAATGCAACTCCGCGTAGCGCACGGCCTGCCGCTGGCGACGTTTCATGGTGTCTACACCCTGCCGGTCGAGCGTCTTGACGATGTGGCGGAGTCGGTAATCCGGGGCGGAATGAAGCTGGCGGCGGCTGAGGGTGCCGGGTTTGGTCTCGGCGGAATTTTGACCATCGTGCCGGACCTTGGCATTCTCTCGACTATCACCATGCGGACGATTCAGAAACTCAGCCTGATTTATGGCTTTGAGATGAATACTGACGACGAAATCGCAGAATTGTGGATCGCCGCAGCCACCGCCGCCGGGGTCGACATCAGCCGCGAGTTGCTGGAAAAGGAAGTGGTCAACAAGTTCGTGCCCCGCGTGATCCAGCGGATCGCCGCCAGGGCTGGAGCAGAAGTGGTGGAGAAGTGGGCGGGACGCCTGATTCCGGTCCTCAGTTCGGCCATCGGAGGCGGGCTGAACTACTACTTTGTGCGCGCGTGGGGCCAGCGTGCGCAGGCGCATTTTCGCGGAAAGCATATCGAGGCGAGGCGCAGGTTTGCGGCGGAGCAGGCGCAACTGCCGAGCGCAAGGCCAGCGTCCTTGCCGTCATAAGGGCGTTTACCTTAGCCACTCTTCCAACTCACTTCCGCGCTCCGTCTTCGCGTCACGACATTTGACGATCACGGGTGTGTAGAGCGAGAGCTTCCAGTCATCGGATTGACCCTGGGGGATGTACCCTGGCCTTCTTTCGCGGCGCGCGAGCACATCGTACTCGTCGCTCAAGGCCACTTCTGCGCTCCGTGGAGGATACGAGCGATGTGAATTACGTCGCCGCTGATCCGGTAGACCATGAGGTACGGCAGCGGAGCAAGCACGAGTTCTCGCGATCCCTGTTTCTTGCCCAAGCGGCCACGGTAGGGGAAACTCAGCAGGGCGACTGGAGCGCAGTAAATGGCTCGCACCAACTCTGGCGCATGTCCGGGAGTCTTTTCGAATAGGTAATCGGCGATACGTTCAAGGTCGGCAACGGCTTCGTCCGTCCAACGAAGTTCCATTACGAGCGCGGCGGCTTGTCTGCCAGCAATCGTTCAAGGCGCGCCCCAACCTGCTCGTGGGTTAGCAGTGCCCCGCGATCGGCTGAGGCCAAACCCTTTTCCACTTCGCGGATAAACCACTCGTCATAGTCGACAAAGCGCTCAATCGCTTCCCGAGCCAGTACTTCTGCGTCACTCCCGCGCGCGGCGGCTATGCGGCTGAGTTTGGATTGTAAGTCTGGGTCTAGACGGACTTCCATGCCTGGAGTGTAAGAGTGCGACCGAGCACTGTCAACGGGGTTTGTGGCCGATCAGCGAAACACGCTATGCTCCCTTATCGCAACCACTCTTCCAGCTCAATCCCGCGCTCGGTCTTCTCGTCGCGATACTTCACGATCACGGGCGTGTACAGCGAGAGGTTCCACTCCGCTCCCTTGCCTTTTTTCACCGCGCGCGAACCGGGGACGACGACGGCATTCTCTGGAACCTCCAGTGGCTGCTCCGCTGTGGCGCGGTAGATTTCACCGCGCACCAAGTCGTAGAGCGGCGTGGATCGAGTTAGGATCGTCCCCGCTCCGAGCACCGCGCGGGTACGGACCAGCGTGCCTTCGTAGACTCCGCAATTGCCGCCGACGAGCACGTCGTCTTCGATGATCACGGGAGTGGCGTTGATGGGTTCGATCACGCCTCCAATCTGCGCGGCGGCGCTGAGGTGGACGCGCTTGCCGATCTGGGCGCAGGAGCCGACCAGGGCGTGCGAATCGATCATCGAGCCCTCATCCACGTATGCTCCCACGTTGATGAACATGGGAGGCATACAGATGACCGAGGGCGCAACATAGGCGCCTTCGCGGATGGAAGAGCCTCCCGGGACGAGTCGAACCCGATCGGCGACCGTCAGACGCCGGGCAGGGAAGGTGTCCTTGTCTATAAAGGAAAGCACGTCGCCGTCCGACATTTGCTGCAACTCGCCGAGGCGGAAACCGAGCAGGATGCCTTGTTTGACCCAGGGATTGACGACCCAGCGTCCGTCGATTTTCTCAGCGGCGCGAACCGCGCCGCGAGTCAGAGCGGCGCGGAAGTCGAAAAAAACGGGGCGGGCCTCGTCGGGTTCGCCGATCGTTTCGAGGGCCGATAGTCGTTCAATGGCCAACCTCAGAGTGAGTAGAGAATCTGGCATAGGAAAATAGAGACTCGATAACTGTTACCCGACAAGTGCTCTGGAACCTTAGCTTCGTTACTCTTCCGGCAAAAACAGGTCCTTCGCTTCGCTCAGGATGACAACTCTTCCGATGACAAGTTTTCTTTTGATGATAAAGCTTTATGACAAGTCTTAATTCACTGGCGCGCGCAGAGCCAAATGCCAGAAGCCAGAAGCTGCCTATCCCACGCATTTGCATTCGCTGCGGATCAGCACTCCCGGCATCTGATGGGTTGCGGCGCGGGCTTCGGCAACGTTGCTGTAGGGTCCATGCCAGCGCGAATGATTGGGATCGTGCCCGGCGGGGCGCCCTTTGCCGGAACTGCACTGTCCACAGGAGGCGCGGTGGAGCATCGCTTTGTGGGGGCCGGCCGCCCAATTTTCATAAACGTAGAATTCAGTGGCGGCGGGAGTCGCGGCCGCAGGCCGCGAAATCAATCCGGCTTCGGTTGCGATCTTCTGCAGCTTCGAGCGAGTGTCGCGGCGCATCGGCAGCAAGGGCAGGCGATACACTTCTTCGATCTTGCCCATCATCGCCAACACGGCCTTCACGGGCAGCGGACTCGATTCGATAAAGTTCGTCAGCATCAGCGGAAGATACTTGCGGTGGAGGGTCCGCGCCGTGTGCCAGTCGTTATTCAGAGCGGCGCGCGTCATCTCGGCCATTTCGCGCGGAATTTCGTTGGACGCAACCGATATCACGCCTACGCCGCCGAGCGCGATGACCGGCAGAGTGACGGCGTCGTCGCCCGAGAGCACAAGGAAGTGTTCTGGAACCACGTTCAGCACCTCGGCGATCTGAGTCATGTTCCCGCTGGCTTCTTTCACGCCCGCAATATTCGGAACCTCGCACAGCCTTGCCAGCGTCGCGGGCTCGAGATTGGCGGAGGTACGGCCCGGCACGTTATAGACGATGACCGGTTTGTCGACCGCTTCGGCGATGGCGCGGAAGTGGCGGTACTGGCCTTCCTGCGTTGGTTTGTTGTAGTAGGGCGACGCGGTGAGGATGGCGTTGACGCCGGGTCGCGCCGCCACTTCCTTTGCTTTGGCTACAGCCTCCTGCGTCGAGTTGGAAGTTGCGCCGGCGACGATCGGGACGCGTCCGGCGACGACCTCGATAGTGACGTCGATTACGCGCAACCACTCATCGTGATTGAGGGTAGGAGTTTCTCCCGTGGTGCCGCAGGGAACCAGAAAATCAATGCCCGATTCGACCTGCCAAGCGACCAGATTGCGCAGAGCGTTTTCGTCGATCGCCCCGTCCTGAGAGAACGGGGTAACGAGAGCTGTCCCACATCCCCGGAGTTGCATGAGCTAAGAATAACTCTTCTAGCGAGCGCTTGCATGGGCTCACCCTAAAGCTCACGCCATATGTTGCGGAACTCGAAGAAACCTGTTTTCCCCGCGAGCCACTCGGCGGCGCGCACCGCGCCTTCCGCGAATCCGAGGCGCGACTTGGCGTCATGGCATAGATAGATTCGGTCGCCAGAAGAATTGAAGACTAGCTCGTGCATGCCGACGGCGTCGCCCTCGCGGAAGGAAGTGATCTCGACTTCTTTTTCCGCGGATTGGCCCGCGGCCTCGCGGACAATCTTCTGAAGAGTGAGCGCCGTCCCGGAAGGAGCGTCTTTCTTCTGCGCGTGATGGCGCTCGAAAATCTGGCCCGAGTACTCGTATTTCAATGCGGCTCCAGCGGTGGCGGCAATCTCGAAAAAAAGGTTCACGCCGATGGAGAAATTCGATCCGTAGAGAAAGCCCGTCTTGGCCGAGAGCACCATTTCTCGGAGACGCGGCACCTGGCCATACCAGCCCGTGGTTCCAATCACAATGTTCTTATTGGCGCGAATACAGGCTTCGGCATTGGCGACAACCGCCGCCGGAGTCGTGAAGTCGAGGACCATGTCGGTTTTGGCCAGAGCATCGGCCGTAAGAGCGGCCGCGTTCTCGTTTTCGGCGGAGGAAAGAACTCGTACATGATGGCGGCGCGAGAACGCGACCTCGGCCACCATCGATCCGGTCTTGCCGCGGCCAAGGATTAGAAGGTTCATGAGAAATTCATACACCGCAGAGACGCCGAGAACGCCAGGAAACTCGAAAGAGCGAACGTTGAGCCCGTGTTGGGTGTCTCGGCGTCTCGGTGGTGAAACCCACTCTATGCAAACACTTCCGGATCGACGTCCGCAAAAAACGCCTTGTGCAAGCGCCGCACCACTTCCGCTGCGTCGTTTTCCTCAATCACAAAAGTCAGGTTGATTTCCGACGCGCCCTGCGAAATCATTCGGATCTTCACATTTTCCAGGATGCCGAAGACCTTGGCGGCAATTCCAGGTGTGTCCCGCAGATTCTCACCCACCAGGCAGACAATCGCTTTGCGTCCCTCATACTTCACGTCCGCGAGTTTTGCCAGATCAGCGGCCAAAGCCGGGATCGCTTCGTTGGTCTCAGCCGTGACCGAGACGCTGACTTCGGAGGTGGAAACCACGTCCACGCCGACTTCGTGTTTATCGAAGGCTTCGAAGATGGACTTCAAATATCCGCGCACCAGCAGGCGGCGTGGCGCGGCGATCTCGACGAGAGTGATCTTTTTCTTGAGCGCGATGGCCTTGAAAATATTCGCGCAGCGTGGAGCGCGCGCCGTGACCTTCGTTCCTTCACAAGTGGGGTTCAGCGAGTTCAGGACATACACAGGAATATTCTGCTGAATCGCGGGCAGGACGGTTGCGGGATGCAGCACCTTGGCGCCGAAGTAGGCGAGTTCGGCCGCTTCGTCGAAGCTGATGACTTTGATGCGGCGGGCATCGGGACAAAGGCGCGGGTCGGTGGTCATCATGCCGTCGACGTCGGTCCAAATTTCAATGCGTTCGGCATTGAGCCCCGCGCCAAAGATCGCAGCGGAAAAGTCGGACCCGCCGCGGCCAATCGTAGTCGTGATGCCGGCGCGATTCGAACCAATGAATCCGCCCATCACCGGGACTTTGCCCGCTTCCAGCAGAGGCTGGACCTTCTTGCGCAGCCGTTCGTTGGTTTCTTCGAACTGCGGAATGGCGCGCATGTAAGCGTTGTCGGTGAGCAGAACCTGACGGGAATCGACATGAACGCCCGCCAATCCACGCGCGGCGAAAGCGGCAGCCACGATCTTGCTCGACAGCATTTCGCCGTAAGAAGCTACATTGTCGTAGGTGCGGGGAGTAATCTCGCCGACCGCGCCAATGCCTCGCAGCAATTCGTCCAAGTCTTCAAAGTCGGCGCCGAGATTGCTGTGAAATTCCGTGAAGAGCGCCGTGCCCAGCAGTTCTCCGGCGGTGTCATAGTGGCGCTCGCGCAGGGCGCGCGCCATCTTAAGAGCGGTCTTGCGATCGCCGCCCCCGGCCGCCTTGCCCATGGCGAGCAGGGAATCGGTGACCTTGGCCATGGCGCTAACCACCACCACGGGACGATCCGCAGCACGGCCCTGAACGATATGGGCTACGCGGTCGATCGCCTTCGCGTCTTGTACCGATGTCCCGCCGAACTTCATTACGATCATGGGCGGGGATGCTCCAACGCGCGGTTGTAGATTTGTTTCACTCGAGGTATCCCTTCGCCTTAAGAAGTTCGGCATTCAACAGGGCCGCACCGGCCGCACCACGAATCGTGTTGTGCGATAGCACAGTGAACTTCCAATCGAGGACGTTGCACTTGCGCAAGCGTCCAACGGAGGTGGTCATGCCAGCGCCGAGATCGCAGTCGAAGCGGGGTTGCGGGCGGTCGGGCGCAGTCAGGTACACAATAGGTTGGTCGGGCGCGCTGGGCAGGCGCAACTTCTGCGGCTCGGCGCGGAATTGGTTCCAGACTACGATGATCTCTTCCGCGGTGGCCTTCTTCTTGAGGCGGATGGCGACCGACTCCGTGTGGCCGTCTTCCACCGCGACGCGATTGCATTGCGCACTCATGGCGAACGGAGCCGGGTCGATGCGCGAGTCGTGCAAAGTCCCCAGCAACTTCTGCGTCTCCTCCTCCATTTTTTCTTCTTCATTCTTGATGTAGGGAATCACGTTGCCCAGAATGTCGAGCGAAGCCACGCCCGGATATCCAGCGCCGCTGACCGCCTGCATCGTAACCGCGGTCACGGTCTCAAGCGTGAACGCGCGATGCAGGGGAGCGAGCGCGATCACCAGACCAATCGCGGAGCAGTTGGGATTGGTGACGACATATCCGCCCGACTGGCTTCGCCACGATTGTTTTTCGATCAACTGAATGTGGTCGCCGTTGACCTCGGGAATGATCAGGGGAACGTCGGCCTGCATGCGCAAGGCGCTGGAATTGGAGATGACCGCACAGCCGGCCTCGGCAAATTGCGGCTCCAGTTCGCGGGCAATGCCGGCATCGAGGGCGGCGAAGATGATTTTCGGCGCGCCTTCGGGCTTGGCCGGAGAGACGTTCATGTTGACAATCGACGCCGGGATGGCTGTTTTTAAACGCCAGCGCGCGGCTTCGGCATAGGGGCGTCCTTCCGAACGGTCGGATGCGGCCAGCCACGACACTTCAAACCACGGGTGGTGTTCGAGCATTTGGATAAATCTCTGCCCAACGATGCCCGTGGCACCGAGAATTCCTACGGATAATTTCTTCGACATGATTAGCTCCGATTTTATACCAGCGAAATTTCGGCAGGGAATGCCGCCGTGGGCACCCATGTGGTCATGGCCAGGTGGAGCGTGAGTTCTCCGCTTAGCTTCGCCCGCGACCGAGTTCTTGCGGAAAGGAATATTCGTTGAGCGGGCCGAACTTGCGCTTTTCGGCGTAGATGCGCCAGCGGCGCCAGACAATCCGCAAACTGGCCATCACCGGGATGGACAGGTAGACGCCAAGGATGCCGGCGATTTCGCCGCCGGCGAGAATTCCGAATAGCGCCGCCAGCGGATGCAATTCCACTTTCGCTCCCATGACGCGGGGAGAAATTGCGTAATCCAGTACCATTCTCCAGACGAACAAAAACAAGAGCAGGAAGGGCCAGTGCGGATACCCCGACAGAACGGCGACGGTCATCATCGCCACACCAGCCAGTAAGGGCCCAGCGAGAGGAAGGAACTCGAGCGCGCCGCCAGCGGTGCCGAGCATCAGTGCGTAGGGCACGCGCATCACGCCCAGCATGGAGCTGTAGGCCATGAACGACAACGCCGCCAGCGTCAACTGGGCGCGAATGAACTGGGCCAGCATCTGGTTCAGATCCTGCAGCACATCCTGCAGAAACTCGCGCTGGCTGCGCGACTGCACCAGCGCCAGCAGCACCTCATGAAAGCTGCCGCCGTCGCGCAGGAAGAAAATCGCGAGTATGGGCACGAGAAACAGCACCCACACCTGCTGGGCCGCTTCGGCCACGTGAAAGCCGATGCGCTGCGCCAAGCTCGCCAAGTCGTCCTTGCGGCTAAGCACGAAACCCTGAATCCGTTTCTGGGTGGCAGCGCTCCAGCCGTGCTCGTTTCCGATCCGCTCGGCAAACTGGCCGATCTGGCCTGAGAGCTGGCCGGTGCCAGCCTGATCCATCAGCCCAGGCAACTGCGCTCCCAGGCGGGCGCTTTGCCGGGCAATCCTCGGGCCGACAAGAAAGCCGAACACGGCCAGAGCGACAAGAAGCAGAAGATAAATGATGCTGATCGCTCGGACGCGGCTGCGGACGAGCTTCTCCAGTCGCCCCACCGCGGGATTAATCAGATAGGCAAAGAAAATGGCGAAAAGAAACAGAATCAGCGTTCGTCGCGCGGCGTACAGAAATCCGATGCCCACGGCAAAAAGGAATGCCGTGAACAAAACGCGCGAGGTGCGTGAATCGAGAATCGTCACAAAGCAGTTCTCAGGTGTCAGTCTTAGGTGTCAGATGTCAGGTTTCAAGTCTTCGGTTTCAGAAATCTTTTGCTTCGCGGCCATATGCTTGATACCTGACGCCTGCAGTTTAATCGCGCTCCACTACAGTATTCTCGCCCTCCACCAACATTCGCATTACTCTCCATTGATTCTGATCGTCGATCCAGAGCTGCCACGCCCCCGCGTCGGTCTTCAGTTCCAGCTTGATCAGATCCCGCGGCCCATTCTTCAGGCTCAACATTTCCCGGCCGAGCGACTCCATGGCGAGCGGCGCCGAGGAATGCTGATGAGGGTTGATGGTTCCAAACTGCGCGCGCTGCCTCAAGGGACACTGCAGTACTCCCTTGTCCTGTTTGCAGGCAGAGGCGAGGAACCGCCACGCCAATATTTCGCGGTCGATGAAGAAGTAGTCGTCCAGGATTGTGGTCGACAGCGGCAGCAGGTAGGGCTGCTCGTGTTCTTTCTCCTGCGGCGAGGCGCGCCATTTCTGGGTCAGAAAGTCGTCATTGGGAAGCAGCACCGATTCGCCCCGCTCCGGGCTCAACTCCTTCCACTCGTACCGGCGGATGTCGCCGTTGGCGGCCAGTTGCATTTCGGAAGACTGCACGTCGGGCGGAGTATTCTCCGTCTTGAACTCCGACTTAATGACGGAGCCGTTGCCGGTCTCGTAAATCGAAAACGTCTCGGTCCCCACCCGATGACCATTCTGGAAGATGCCGAAAGAGCCGGAGTCGACTTTCTTACCTTCCGGTTCTTTTTCTTTGTCTTTGGGCATGGGAGCAGCCATTGCCACGCAGCAAAGAAGGGGCGTAATAAGAGCGAACCACCGATAAGACAACTTCACTTCGTTTCTCCTGTTCCAGAATAATCGCGCGGACTTGGATAGGAACCACTGGGGGTGGTCTTCTCTGCCTCGGCCTTCCGCTGGACCATCTTCCCCGGGTCGAACTCTTCCTGGCCGAGCTTGCCCCAAGAGTGCAATGTACTCTCGATTTCCGCGCAAAGGGAGTCCGGATCCTTGCCCGAGGTCACGATAGTCACCCTCGCCTGGCGATAAAACGGCAGCCGCTCATGATGGAGCCGGGCAAATTCGGTGCGATCTCCTCGTAACGGGCGCTTCGCCGCGTCCTCCAGGGTGCGTTGCCAGAGATCATCCACTGGCGCATCGAGGAACACAGTGGGCCAAGGCCGCAGCAACTCCAGGTTCGGCAATTGCGCGAAGGTTCCGCCGCCCAGAGCAACCACGGTATTGCGCGCCAATGGTTCGCGCTGCAGCGATTCCGTCAACTCGCGGAGAGCGCTCGCTTCGGCGGCACGGAACCCAAGTTCGCCGCGGAGCCGAAAGATCTCGGCGATGGTTTGCCGCTCGCGCGTCTCGATATGCGTATCCAGATCCACAAAATCCCAATCCAGCCGCTGGGCGAGTTGCCGGCCCACGCTGCTCTTGCCACAGGCCATGAATCCCACTAGAAATAGCGCGCGTACTCGCATGGCCGCGGCACAGAAGACCGCGGAGATTCCGCTCCGGGCTCCGCACCATCTGCTCCTGTCGATTTTCTTGTTGTTAGCGTTGCTTGAGGCGGATTCTACCACTGAAAGAACGCAACACGACCTCGGAGGATGCCTGGCCGGTGGTGCCAAAGAAGGAACGCCCTACTTCCTCGGGAAAGCGGGAGTGTCTCGGTTTGAGAGGAAAGTCGTGCTGCACGCGGCCGAGCACCGAGCGCGCCTTGAAGTCGGCGGAAACATCCGCCGGCACCAGCACCCGTATATCGCCGGTATGGGTGGTAAAGCGATACTCGCCGCCAGAGCTAAAGTCGCCGTCGTAGGAAATGCCTCCCCGGCCGGAGGTCACTTGTACCAACGGTCCGGTGACCCCTTTTAAATGCACATCGCCGCTGATGGAAGCGACTTCCACGTGCCCATTGCGAACATCGGTCAGCGTAATCGGCCCGCGCATGGTCCGGATGTGTACATGACCGTTCTCCACGTCGCGGACATTCACCGCCGCTTCCGCGCCTTCCAGCGTCAGGTCTCCCTGCAATCGTTCCGCCGACATCGGCCCGGTCGAAGAACGAAGATTGACGGTAGCGTCGGGCGGAATCAGCAATTCGTAATCCACTTGGCCATTTCGCTGATCCGTGCCCCGCAGCAGGTGGGAGGCGATTTCAATCCGGTTGCCATTCTGCTGCTGGTCGACTTCCACATTGTCCGACTTGAGCGTGGCCGTTACGACGACCTCATTGTCGGTCCCAGGCTTCACCGAAATCGACCCGTACTGCGTATCCACGGAAATATTGGCGTGAGCGCCGACGGTGTAGCGGAACTCCTTGGCGGCCTCGGCAAAAGCCGCCGAACATAGAGCCGAAGACAGACAGGTTGCCAGAACCGCGGTTACGATCGCCGTGTTCTTGATGCTGGCTGGCTGAGAACTGGCCTTCCGAAATTCCACCATAAGAAAATTCCACCCCTGCGGCCGCGAACCCCGGCGCGCTCTTCTATTGAATACGATCTAACGCAATCTGGTAAAGGAGTGCCTTTTGTTGATAAGCCTCCATCAAGTGCTCCCGTGCCTCCGCATCCCTCGGGTTCCGATCCACGTAGGCCTGCGTTTCCAGGATGTCAGCATTGACAGCTTTGAGTTGATTTTCATACGTGGCCCGCATCGAAGGGGCGCGCGTGGAAACCGCGCTTAGAAACTGCTGATCGTCCGCGCTCGGCTCGGGTTTTACCGTGGTTTGAGCCGTCACCGTGGGTTGCATTGACGCCTGAGCTGGGAGTCGACATTGCCAAGGAGTCGTTGGCGCGGAACCCGCCGGCGATGGCGCGGACGATGGAGCCGCATTTACCGGAGCCTGATTCTGTGCCACCGGCGTGGCCGGCTTATGGCTGACCACGTACGAGCCGCCCGCTACCAACGCAGCCGCAACCGGCGCCAGCCACCACGCGGTCGAACTCCAGCGCCGTCGAGCAGCCGTCGGCAAAAGAATCGGACGGCCCGGAGCCAACTTCGCGTCCGCTGGCTGATCCCGAATCAACCCTTCGGCGCGCAATTCCAATGCGATTCGCGCCCATACTCGCGGCGGCGGTTCTTCGCTTGCCGCCAATGTTCGCGCTGCGCCCGCGATCGTCTCCAGGTCCGAGACCAGACCCGAACACGCCGCACAGGACTGCAAATGACTTTCAACTTCAGTCGGAAACGCGCCGTTTGCCTCGCCGTCGAGCAGCTCCGGCAGAGCTTGCTCCACATCGGAACACGTCATAGCCTACTCTCTCCCCAATACCGCAGCTCTGTTACCCAGTTTTAACTATCCAGTCTTGGCCTTTTCGGCTCTCATGAACTTCAAGAAATCCCGCAGCTTCAATCGTGCCTTGTGGAGCTGCGACTTGCTGTTGCCAATCGAGCAGCCCACCATTTGGGCAATCTCGTTGTGCTCAAACCCTTCCACATCGTGCAACACAAAAACCGTTCGATAGCCTGGCGGCAACTTGTCGATCGCCCGCTGCAACTGCAGCCGGTCGACCGATCCCGTCAGTCTGAGATCCTTGGTCCCGAATTCCTTCCGGGGTGCCTCGTCGTCCGCTTCCAACGTCTCTTCGAGCGACACCACCGGCAAACCCTTCTTGCGCAGTTGCATCAGGACGACGTTGACCGTCATGCGGTGCAGCCAGGTCGAGAAAGCCGATTCGCCGCGAAAGGTTCCAATCTTCCGAAACAGCTGAAGAAATGCTTCCTGGGCCAGATCTTCGGCCTGGGCGGGATTGGCAACCATGCGCAAACATAGCGAATACACGCGGCGTTTGTGCAGGTGATACAGAACCTCGAATGCTGCTTCGTGGCCCTGCTTGGCCTGCTCGATCGCTTCTGCTTCCGTGATAGCTTGCTTCTGGTCGGTCAAGTCGCCTTTTCCGGCCGCTACTCGTTCAGATGCGGCTTTGAACTCTTTCCGTTGTACTTATTTGTCGACACGTTCTCGACCGTTCTTCAAGTTGCCAGAATACCAAAAACTGTAGCCAAAGCGATCCTTCCGACCCAGCCCCCCCCGTCGAACTCAGGGCCGAGGGCACTTTCGTAACCCTTGCTGCACATCTGCACAAAAAGTCAGATGCCACTTCTGCTCCGACCGCTGCCAGCCCTACGCCTTTGCCGTAATTGTCTCCAGCCCGTGCCCATGGGGTCCGGTTTCGCGTTTGTGGAGGAGGAAGGCGAAAAGCATGCCTAAAAAGCCGATGATGGGGAAAATCCACATCTCCGGGCGGTAGCCCTGCGGGGTTATTCAGGCTGACTGTTTGTTCTTTCCCTGCTCCAGCTTGCCGCCATGACGCCGATCCGACTTGAGCAGAAGGAGGGCGAAGATGAGTCCTGCCACGCCGAGGCACGCGAACATGATCTCCGTTGCAGTGTAGGTTCCGGTCGCGTCGCGGAGCTTGCCATTGAGGAGCGGGAATAGTCCAAGGCCTATGTTCTGGATGGCTGTCATCAGGCCGAAGGCAGTGCCCACACGCTTTTCCTCGACCACAAGCGGAACCGACGGCCACATGGCTGCGGGAACCAGGACGAATGCCGCACCCAGCAGGATCATGCTGGGGATCGGGTTCCAATGGGTGAGGCCCATGACGAGATGGGCGGGAATCAGCATGAGAGAACCCACGACCATCAAGGTGGCGCGCTTGCCGATGCGGTCCACCAGGTTACCGGCGAAGGGCGCGAAGACCATGGACGCGAAGATGACGATGCTGGTGACTCCCGGCGCCGTTGAGAACATGTGCAGGAAGTTCTCAAATATCTGGGCCAGGAAGCCGCCCGTGGACTCGCTCACCAGCGGGATGCCCCACTTGTCGTGGAACATGTCGGTGGCCAGGGCCGTGAAGGGGAAGATGGCGCTATAGAAGGTGACGCAGAGCAAGACAACGTACCAGTAAGAAGAGTTGAACTTCCGGATGTCGGAGAACACAATTTTGTCGCCACCCTCCGGCTTCGGAAGCGCGAGCACCTTCTCGCCGTGAAGGTCCATGGCGTTGTAGACCAGATTGCAGAGCACTGAGAACAGGCAGAAGCCTGCCGCCGCCCAAAGTGCGACCCGGTAGCTTCCGTAATAACGGGCGATAAGTTCTTCCGTGTTAAAGCTGAAAAGAGTTCCGACACGGCTGATGGTGAGAGTGATGCCGAAGGCAAGCGCCAGTTCACGGCCCTTGAACCAGCGGCTGACGATCGCACTCTGCACCACGACCAGCGCTTCCGATCCGGCACCGAAAATCAACCGCCCCGCGAAGAGTTGCCACCGCGATTGAGCGAGCGCGACGATGGTGGCGCCCACCAGGACCAGCAGGCAGAACAGGAGGCTCGAACGGCGCGGGCCGAGCTTGTCGTAAAGCATGCCCCCGAAGAAAACGATGGCGACGGCGGCAATGGAGTAGGCCGTATAGAGATTGCCGATGTCGCTGCGGTCCAGATGCAGAGCCGCAATGAGCGTGGGCGCGAGGGCTCCAATGCTGTCGTAGGCAAAATAGCTTCCCATCACAATCAGGCTGATGAACGTTAGGATGGTAAAGCGGTAGGGACGTCGGGATGGATGGAAGAATCCCAGGGAATCCGGAGCGGCGGTTCCAGAAACGGACCGAAGGCGTGAGGGATCGGAGCCAACCGCATCAACCATTACGGAATCATCCTCGGCCGCTTCAAACCGTAGAAGCAGGCGCTATTTTTTTTGTTGGGTGAAAGGTACCGCACGAAGATAGCAGATTGGGGTCTATCGCGTCATTGAGCGACAGGGATATCGGCGATCGTCGAGGGAGTTACGTTCCCACATATCGGGCATACAAACTGCGCGCAACCGCCGTGTCGGTCGTGCCCTTGATGATCGCCCGTCCGTCGGGAAACAGCGTCATTTCATAGGGCTCGCGCCAAAACTTCAACACAAACTCGTTGTGGCGAACGTTGCCATGAGGCTGCAAACGGACGCTCAACTCCGCAAAGTCGACTGGCCGCTGCCGTTCATGAATCTGCACCGAATTTCTTCCGCACAAGGTGATGTGCGGACGCCCCTCCCCTGCCAGATGTACGAAATCCCCCGAGCAAGCGCGGCATCCCTCCCGCCGATGAATCGCCGACATCTCCGCCCGTTCATTCGTCCAGACATCCCAGGAAAGCAAAGTACCCCGCATTTTTACCCGCGCGCCCACGAGAAACTTCAAGGCTTCGGTCGCCGCAATCGACGCCACTAGATTCACGGCGGAATTCAAAATGCCGGATGTCTCGCAGGTCTCGACGGTTCCGCGCGGCGATTCTGGAAAAATGCACGCCAGGCAAGCCGTTTCGCCGGGCAGAATGTTCATGGTCACGGCGTAGCTGCCGACCGCGGCGGCATAAATCCAAGCCACCGAGTTTTTCACGGCATAGTCATTGACCAGATAGCGCGTTTCAAAATTGTCCGTACCGTCAAGAATGAGGTCGCAGCCGCCGAGCAGGGCATCGACGTTAGCCGGAACCAGATCGGCGACATGGGGCTCGACGACAATCTGCGAGTTGAAGCGCGCAATCTGCCGCGCTGCCGCGATCGCTTTGGGCACCGACTCGCGCGCATCTTCCTCGCTGAATAACGCTTGCCGCTGCAAGTTGCTCGGCTCGACGTAGTCGCGGTCGAGAATCCGCAGCGTGCCCACGCCCGACCGCGCCAGCAGCGAGGCCAGGGCAGAACCGGTCGCCCCGCATCCCACGATGACCACGCGCGCCTGCGCCAGCCGCTGCTGCCCTTCGGGTCCAACTCCCTTGAACAACACCTGTCTCGAATAACGGTCGTCCATCTGATTTTTCGCGGCGCTAACCTTCGCGATTACCTTTCAAAGGCTGTCCAACCAGTATTATAGGTCCGGTCGTTAAACTTGATTCTGGCGAGCAACTTGTGCCGTTTCGCGCTTCATCGAACCCAAAGGGTTGCATGCTAAACCAGCTTCGATTTCGGGAGAGCATCGTGGGCGGCGTCCGATTCGTGCTGGTCGTTGCGATTCTGGCGTTCGAGCACAATACAAGTTGGGCGCAGGGTTCGCCGCCAGCCGTGCCTCCAGCCGCCGAAATGCCCGCGCCGTATGCCATTTCCGCACCCAGCTTCGGGACCATTGCGCCCTACCTCGGACTAACGATCGACCAGCTTGAACTGCCGGGCGTTCCCGCGGACGAAGCGGCCTCGCTGCTGGCAGCCACTCCGCTCAAGATCGGCGAACCGCTCACGCGCGAGTCGCTCCACGACGCCATGCAGGCTCTTTTCGCCACCGGACGCTTCGCCGATATTCAGGCCGAAGCGGATCGCACGGAAACGACCGGCGTCCGGCTGCGCTTTCTGACGGTGGCTAATTTTTTTGTGGGCATGGTTACCATCGAAGGCGTTTCCAACAATCCCTCCGTGAACCAACTGGCCAGCGCGACCCGCCTGCAACTGGGAGAGCTCTACACCCACGAGAAAGTCAACCGCGCACTCGCCGGCATCAAACGAGTCATGGAGGAGAATGGATTCCACCAGTCGAAGGTGACGCCCTCGGAGCAGCGCGACGATCCGCAACACCAGATGAACATGACGTTTCACGTCGTCCCCGGGCCGCGCGCGCTGGTTGGGGGAATCTCGGTGGAAGGCGACGCCGGCTATTCCAGGGAACAAATCGAGGAAATCGCCCGGTTGCATCCCGGTGTTCCGGTTCGGTCGAATCGTATTACCCGCGCTCTGCAGCGCATTCGCAGCCGCTATCAGAAACAGGATCGTCTGCTCGCCCAGGTCGAAGTGGCCAGCCGCACGTATCGTCCCGAGCACAATGCCGTCGACTATGTTTTCAAAGCCGAGCGCGGTCCGGTCGTCGAGATCGCCGCCGATGGCTACAAACTCAGCCAGCATGTGCTGCGAAAACTGGTGCCCATCTACGAAGAAGGCGCGGTTGACGACGATCTACTGAATGAGGGCCGACGCAACATTCAGAACCATCTTCAGACGCTCGGATACTTCGACGCCGCCGTCAGCGTGAGCCGACGCAATACGGCGGACGGCAGGATGCAGATTGTTTACACGGTCAATCCGGGAGACCGGCACAAGCTCGCGGCCATTCGTGTTTCCGGCAATCGCTTCTTTTCCGACGAGCAGATCCGTTCCCGAATGCAGGACCAGGCCGCCGGGCGTCTGTTCAGTCACGGGCGTTACAGCGAAGCCTACCTCGAAGAGGATGTGAATGGCATCGAGCGTCTTTATCGCGCGAGTGGCTTCCGGCAGGTTAAGGTCACCAGCAAGCTGGTGGAAACTTACAGGGGCGATCCGTCTTTGTTGGCCATTGATGTCGCGGTCCAGGAGGGCCCGCAGACCCGCGTCGCCTGGGTACGGATCGAAGGCAGTTATACGCTTCCGCAGGAACAACTCCCGGAGATTCAGACCGAGGAACGACAGGGCTTTGACGAATCGAGTCTGGCGGACGATCGCGACACGATCCTCGAAAAGTATTTCGATAACGGCTTCCCCAATGCCACCGTCGAGGTCGCTTACGCCCCAATTCCGTCAGACGACACCCAGCCCCGCGTCGGTGTGACGTTCACGATTCATGAGGGCGAACAGTTTTTTGTCGATCAGCTCTTCCTCGACGGCCTGCATCATACCCGTCGCGGTGTCGCCCGCCGCGAATTGCGCGTCCAACCCGCCGCGCCCCTCAGCCAGCAGGATCTGCTCGAGAGCCAGCGCCGCCTGTACGATTTAGGCCTCTTCAAGCAAGTGGATACCGCCATCCAAAATCCCGACGGCACCGAATCGCGTAAGAACGTGCTGGTCACCACGCGCGAGGCCGACCGCTACACTTTCGATTATGGCGTCGGATTCGAGTTCCAGACCGGGCAACCCGCCGTCGGGGCCAGCCAACCGCTGGGCGCAACCGGCGTGAGCCCCATGGTTTCCCTGGGCGTCAGCCGCATCAACGTGGATGGCCGCCATCAGACCCTGACCATGAAAGGCAACCTCGGCCGTTTGCAGCAGAAAGCGCTGATCAGTTACGACATCCCGAAGGTACTGAACCTCGACCACCTTCGCTTTACCGCCACGGCGCTGTACGACAATACGGTCGACGTTTCCACCTTCACCTCGAAACGTCTGGAAGGCACGTTTCAGCTTTTGCAGGTGCTCTACAAAAGGGAAGACCGTGAGCTGACCACTTTCGCCTACCGCTTTAGTTACCGCCGCGTGGAGGCCAGCGACATTGAAGTTACCGAGAACCTCATCCCCCTTCTCTCGCAGCCAACCCGGGTAGGAACTCCGAATTTTATCTACACTCGCAACCGGCGCGATAACGATTTGGAAAGCACGCGTGGCAGCTATACCACTGTGGAAGGCGGCGTCGCCGCCAGTTGGTTTGGCTCGGAAGCCGACTTCAGCCGGTTGCTGGTCAAGAACTCCACCTATCGCACTTTCTTTCGGAATCACAGCACGGGACAAGGCTTCGTCTTTGCCCGTTCCACCACCGTTGGCGTGGAAAACCCCCTTGGCAGCACGGTTCTGTTGGATCCGGCGCAAACGCCGACAGCCGCCGAAACTCTGATTCCTCTCCCCGAGCGCTTTTATAACGGAGGGGGCAACTCCAATCGCGGATTCGGGTTAAATCAGGCAGGGCCCCGCGATCCCTTCACGGGGTATCCCGTCGGAGGCAGCGCTTTGTTCCTCAATAACCTGGAGATGCGTTTTCCCAATGTCCGTGTGCCGTACTTGAACGACAACATCGGCTTCACTCTTTTTGAGGATATGGGCAACGTGTTTGCTCGTCCGCAGGAAATGCTCCCCAGCATGGGGCGGTTTCACCAGCCCAACCGGCAAATTTGTTTTCAGGCGCCGCCGTTCGGGCAACTCTCGCAGTGCAGTTACAACTACGCTTCCCACGCGGTCGGCATTGGCGTGCGCTATCAGACGCCCATCGGCCCGTTGCGGTTCGATTTCGGATACAATCTGAATCCGCCCTACTTTCCCAGCTATACCAACATTACGACCAACACCACGCCGGGGCAGCCGGGGCAGCCCCCTGTGGTGCAGCAGGTCGGGCAGTTCGGATACCAACGCGCTCCGCATTTTAACTTTGCGTTTAGTGTAGGGCAGTCATTCTAATGAAACTCCGCCGCATCAAAATCGGGAGAGATTGCGCGTTAGGGACGCTGCTGTGCGTGGCCCTGAGTGCCTGCGCCTTCGGCGGTCAAATCGTCGATCGCGTCGTCGCCAACGTCAACGGTCATGTGGTTCTACAAAGCGACTTGGAGCAGGAGATCGCTTTCGAGGCCTTTTCCATCGGCCGCAATCCCGACGTGTTTACGGCCGACGAGCGCAAGACTGCGCTGGATCGCCTTATCGACCGGGAATTACTGCGCGAGCAGGTTCGACCGTCGCAGCCCGCTCCCGCCGATCAGGTTGCGTCCCAGGTCGCCGCGGTTCGCAAGCTCTATCCCGCTGGTGCGACCGACGCAGGTTGGCACGCCGTTCTGCAACGGTTTGGCTTGACCGAATTGGCTCTGGAGAAGCGCATGAGCAACGAGATCCAGCTTATGAAGCTCGTCGAAGACCGTCTCCGGCCCTCGATCCAGATCGATCAGCAGGCGGTGGAGACCTACTATCACGATGAACTGGTGCCGGAAATGAACAAAGCCGGCGGACCCGCGAAGCCGTTGACTGAAGTCTCCGCCCGAATCAAAGACCTGCTGGCCGAAAAGAAAATGAACGAGTTGCTCTCTGGGTGGCTGGCGAGCCTACGCTCGGGGAGTCAGATTCGCACTCCCGATTCCAGCGCTGGAGAGCAGAACCGTTGACAGAAGAAACGGCCGACAAAGCGCCCGAGCAGCCGTCAGAGCAACGGCCCGAGCAATCGCCTGATGCTATTCCTCCTGTGCGCCGGCGTATTCTGCGGAATCTCTTTCTGGCGTTCTGCCTTTTCACCGTTACCGTTTTCGCCGCGCTGAGCTGGTACATCACCACAGATTCCTTCCAGCAAGCTGTGCGCCGCCGGGTGATTGCGTCGGCCGAGAAACTCACTGGCGGACGCGTCGAACTCGGCGAACTACACACCATCCCGTTCCGCCTGCGCGTTGACGCGCGCAACCTGACCATCCACGGCCGCGAAGCCGCGGACGAGGCCCCATTCCTGCACGTCGACCGCGTGCAGGCGGAAATGAAGATCATTGCCATCTTCAGCACAACCGTCGGATTGCATTCTCTTGCGCTCGATCATCCCGTGCTCCACCTCATTGACTACCCCGACGGCACCACCAATGCACCCGTGCCGCAGGCCGCCCTCGCCGCGAACTATGGACCGGTTGAGGGGCCGGTTGAGCAACTTATCTCACTTTCCGTGTCACACATCGAGGTGCAGCAGGGCGAACTGCTGTGGCAAGACCGGAAAGTGCCGTTCGAGTTCGCCGCCCGCGATCTCGCGCTGCTCTTGAACTACTCCTTGCTGCGGCGGCAATACGAAGCTCATCTCGCCGCCGGGAACGTGGACGCGCGCATACAGGATAGCCCCTCGTTCGCGTGGCGAGCCGATGCCGCGCTGGTTCTGGCCCGTGGACGAGCCGATATCAACAGTTTGACGGTGACCTCTGGAAAATCCGAGCTGCATTTTGCCGGCCAGTTGCAGGACTTTCACAACCCGCGCGTAAGCGGCGAGTATCACGGCCTCGCGGATCTCGGCGCACTCGCGTCCTTGCTAAGGCAGCCGCAGGTTCGCACCGGCACCGCCCAATTCGCAGGAAAAGGTTCCTGGAGCATCCAGACATTTTCCACCGAAGGAAACGTCCAAGGTAAAGAGATCGAGTGGTCGAACGGCAGAGTGTTGCTGCGGAATGGCCGCATCAGTGCGAGCTTTTCGGTCACGCCCGATCGCTTACGGGTGTCTTCGATTAAGGCGAATCTGTTCGGTGGCGACGTGCGGGGTGACGCCGATGTGACGAACTGGAAAGATTCGGCCGAGCCCTCGCCCGTGCGCCGCCAGCGCGCGGCCGGCGGACGAGTCGCTGCCGAAAGTTTGCAGCGCGGTTCGGTGCGGTTGCAGTTGGCAGGATTTCCGCTGCTTCCGGCGACGGAAATGCTGAGTTCAGTAAAACTGCCGCTGGATCGCTTGGCGCTCGCCGGCAGTGCCAGCGGAAACGTCGAGACGGTCTGGGTGGGATCGATCCGCGATGCGGACGTGCGACTGAAGCTGGGCATCGTGCCCTCGCAAAAGCTGGCGGCCGGCGAGACCCCGGTTACGGGCCAAATCGATGGTGTCTATCGCGGATCGCGAGACGAGTTGGAGCTAACCCAATTTCATCTCTCCACGCCGGGCTCGGAAATAACCGCGACAGGCAATCTGGCCGCAGCTTCCTCTCTGCGCTTCGCATTCACCACCCACAACCTGAAGGAATGGTCGCCTCTGCTGGAAGCCGCTTACAGGTCGCAGCAATTGCCCTTCGCAGTCCACGGTTGGGCAAGCTTCAACGGCAACGCCAGTGGCAAACTTTCCGCGCTTTCCGTCAACGGAAATCTTGAAGTCTACGATTTCGACACGACGCTGCCCGCCACAGCCCGAGCCTCGTCTCGGGTGGTTCACTGGGATGCGCTCTCCACCAGCCTGCAGTACTCCAGCAGTCATTTCGCCGCCCGCAATGGCTCCATCATTCGGAATCACACCACGGCGCATTTCGACGCCAGTGCCGCGCTGACCGACACTGCGTTTCAAGCGAACGATTCGTTTACCTTACATGTGGATTTTCGCAACGCCGACGCGTCTGAGCTCGCCCAACTCGCCGGAGTTACCCAGCCCTTCGCGGGCGCGCTGAACCTGACCCTCAACCTTTCCGGAACGCGCGGCGATCCCCACGGCGACGGACACCTCGAACTTCGCAAGGGCACCGCCTACGGCGTAGCCATTCCGTTGTTAAAGACCGATCTTCGTCTCTCCGCCGGTGAACTTCAGTTCAACAACATCGAAACCAGCATTTACAACGCGCCAGTTTCCGGGAGCGCCGCCATCAGCCTGTCAAACCTGCTTGCCTTGCAATCGGCCCGTCCCAACTCCGACTGGTCGAAGAACGACATTCGGCTGAACCTTGCCGGGCGCAACCTTGCCCTTGCGCGCTTTCCGCGCCTTCAGACCAGGCGTTTCTCCGCCGACGGTATGGCCGATTTCAAGCTGCAAGTCAGTGGAACTGCCGCGCAGCCTTCGCTCGAAGCTCACGTTCATCTCAAGGGTCTCGCCCTCGATCAGGAACGCATCGGCGATTTCTACCTCGACGCCGTTACCCAGGGAAGGCAACTGGAAATCAACGCACATTCGGAATTCGAAAAAGCCGACCTGACGATTACCGGCACGGTTGCCTTGGACCATGATTTTCCCGCCGATCTGAAGCTGGCGTTCCATCACCTCGATGCCAATCCTCTGCTCCGCATTTACTTGCCGGGAACGATCACCGGGCACTCGCCTGCGGAGGGCACGCTCCACGTCACCGGTCCACTGCGGTCTCCACGCGATCTCAAGGCAGTCGCCGAACTCCAGTCTTTGAGCGTTGAGGTCGCGCACGTGCAAGTGCAGAACGTTGGTCCCATGCGTTTCGAAGTGGCGGACCGGACCTTGTCGGCCGATAATCTCCATCTTGCAGGCAGCGGGACTGATTTCACCGCCCACGGCAGCGTGCAGTTGGCCGGCGAAAAGAAACTCGATCTTGGTCTGGACGGCTCGGTCAACATGGCGCTGCTGCAATCCTTGTACCCAAAAATTCTGGCGCGCGGCGCGGTAGGCATCAACCTCAACGCCACCGGCTCAATCGATCAACCCGTGCTGCAAGGGCGATTGGATGTGAAGAACACCTTCGTCAGCCACGTTGACTTTCCCAGTGGCCTCAGCGACCTGAATGGCGTGTTGCTGTTCGATCGCAACCACATACAGATCCAGAAACTCAACGGCACCACCGGTGGCGGAACCCTCGCGCTGACCGGCTCTTCGACCTACCAGAACGGCGTGTTCCTTCTCGATCTCGGCGCGACCGCGCAAGATGTTCGCCTGCGGTATCCGCCCGGAGTGAGTTCCACAGCCAATGCGGATGTTCGGCTGACGGGTACCTCAAATTCTGCTTTGCTGACGGGCGACGTGACTGTCACCAAACTCGCCGTGACTCCCGGCTTCGACTTTGGCGCCTACATCGAGAAGAGCACGCAAAGTATTGCGCTCACCCAAAGCGATACTTTGGCGAGCCGCCTGAAGCTTGATCTTCACGTCAGCACCACTCCCGAACTGCAGATGCAAACCGCCGTCGCCCGGCTCTCCGGCAACGCCGATCTCAAGGTGCGAGGCACCGCCGACCGTCCCGCAATTCTGGGAAGGGTGGAAGTTCTGGAAGGAGACGTCACGTTCAATGGAAACAAGTACAAGTTGGAACGCGGCGATGTGACTTTCGCCAATCCCGCCCGGACCCAGCCCATCATCGATCTGCAGGCAACCACGCGCGTGCGCGATTACGACATCACCGTCCAATTCCGCGGTGACGCCAGCGTCACCAACGGCATGAAAGTCACCTGGCAGTCTGAGCCGCAACTGCCAGAAGCCGACGTCATCGCCCTGTTAGCCCTCGGCCGCACCCAGGAAGAATCGGCCGCCGCCACGACCGGCGGAGGTTTTGGCTTTGGCGGAGAAGCCTCCAATCTGCTCATCAACCAGGCCCTCAACAACACCGTCAACAGCCGTCTGCAAAGCTTATTCGGGAAAAGCCGCGTCAAAATCGACCCCCAAGGCCTGGCCAGCGACACCGCCGTGGTGCGCGGACCGCAGGTCACCGTCGAACAGCAGGTGGCGAACAACGTCACCCTGACTTACAGCACCAACACTGAAGTTTCGAACCAGCAAATCATCCAGGCCGAATACAATATCACCCGCGACATCTCCATCGTAGCCTTGCGCGACTGGAACGGAGTGGTCAGTTTCGACTTCAAGCTGCGGCGCCACAGAAAGTGATAGACCGGCGCGAATTCCCCAAGAATTTCCCCTCGTGTACCTTCATGGCCCCGGTGGTCGACGATCTTGCCCTTGACATAAATCTCCAAACCAGCAACTCTATCTGTTTTCCACTCCACGCCCGGAGAACCGGGGGTAAGGGAAGCCAAATTTGCGAGTGCGGGTCTTTTATCACGACAAATGTTTTGACGGAGCATGTGCCGCCGCCCTGTTCTGCCGTTTTTACCGCGAACGAATCCGCAGCGATGTGGACTTCGTCTACTCCGGCCTTCTGCATCGCGCCGGCGCGCTTTTCGACGAGAAGCAGTTTGATGGCGACGAGAACGCCATCGTCGATTTCAAATATTCCAGCTCGCCCAAAATCACCTGGTGGTTCGATCACCACGAAAGCGCGTTTCTTTCGCCCGCCGACGCCGCCCACTTCGAGCAGGATCAGAGCAACCAGAAGTTTTACGATCCGGCCTTCAAGTCATGCACCAGCTTCATCGCCATGATCGCGAAAGAGCGCTTTGGCTTCGACCCCAGCCCCGTCGCCGAACTGGTCCGCTGGGCCGACATCGTCGACGGCGCCATGTACGACGACGCCAAGTCCGCTGTCGAAATGCAGGCTCCTGCCATGAAGCTGACCATGGCCATCGAAGCCTCCACCGACCGCAACTTCGTCAAGAGCATGATTCCGCTGCTCGCCTACCATCCGCTAGCCAAGATTCTGGAAGAGCCGTTCGTAGCCGCGATTCTGCCGCCGCTGCTCGACCGCCATCGCCGTTCCATCGACATTCTGCGGGAGCGCTCGACCGAGAAGGACGGCACCATCTTTTTCGACATCACCGATCTCGAACTCGAAGGCTACAACAAGTTCATCCCGTACTATTTGCATCCCGATTCGATCTACAGCATAGGTCTAAGCAAGAGTTCGTTCCGGGTAAAAGTCTCGGTGGGCTCGAACCCCTGGTCGAAGCGCCCGCCCACGGTCAACCTGGCCAAGATCTGCGAGCGTTACGGCGGAGGAGGCCACGCGCGCGTCGGCGCCATTTCCTTCGAGGTTACGCAGGGCGAAGCCGCCCACAAAGCTGCTCTGGAGATCGTCGAAGAGCTTCGAGCCAGCGTTCGCCAGCAAACCTGAGGAAAGGTGCGGGTGTGTTTTGGGTGGCGCAGCGGATTACCGCTGCGGTAATCGCACCGTTGTATGTGGGGCCTTAAACCGCTGAGGTCAGACTAGCGCCACGCTTTAGAATGAGTCCGCACCCAAAACTCGCCGTCTTGTCTTATTCATGAAGCATGTCCAAATCCCGCATCCGAAACTCGGCGATCCCGCCCACATCAAAGGGGTGCGCACCGTCGCCACTTGGGAGTTTGCGAAAGGCGTCGTGATCGTTTTAGCCGGTCTAGGCGTCTTCCACATGCGCCACCGCGACATCTGGGGAGTAGCCGAAAGCCTGCTCGAATTTTTCCACGTCAACCCGCTCCAGCACTACGTGGGAGTTTTCATCGACGTCGTCTACCGGGTCAGCAACCTCCACCTCTGGGTGATCGCGCTGGTCGCCGCCATCTACGTCACCCTGCGCTTCATCGAAGCCTACGGATTGTGGTACATCCGCCCCTGGGCCGAATGGCTCGCTATCGCCTCCGGCACCATCTATGTCCCATTCGAAGCCCTCGATCTCCTCCGCCGTCCCAGTTATTTTCGCCTGCTGGTCATCGTGATCAATATCGGAATCGTTCTCTACATGGCCATGCTGCGCCTGGAAGCCCGAAGAAAACGCCACGCAGAAAGATCGCTACCGTAGCGATGCGGGGGACGCATATCTGCGTTTGGATCGCCTTGAACGGGGGTGGCTTGCTTTTGCCCTCGGAACTGCATATGGTAGGAATTATTCCTACCAGTTGGGGTCTTAGCCATGCCGAATGTCGAGAAGATCAGTATCGCGTTGCCGCCGGAGATGGTGGCCGTGGTACGCCGAGGTGAAACGGGAGAATACGCCTCCAGCAGCGAGGTGGTGCGCGACGCCCTGCGCGACTGGACTCAGAAGCGCAGCCTGCGCCAACAGGGCATCGACGAGCTGCGCCAAGTGTGGCGACAGGCGATGGAAGACAAGACACCGGGCGTTCCGGTCAATGACGTGCTAGACCGCCTGGAACGCAAGTATCGGTCTCTAGCCGACGCGGACAAATAATGCGGGTTGGCGTCCGTTCCAGTACAGAACTCTACTCACTCAGCGAGCACCCGCAATCCGCCGCCGGAACGTGCGCCTTCAAAAAGTCAGCCACGCGTTTGTAAGCGTCAATCTGATTTTCGACTTTCGCGAAGCCGTGGCCTTCGTTCTCGTAGACTTTGTATTCGACCACTCCGTTGCGCTTCTTGATCGCGTCGACCACCTGCTGCGCTTCGCTCTTCGGGCAGCGTGGATCGTTTCCTCCCGCAAGCAGATACAGCGGAGCTTTAATGCGGTCCACGAAGTTGATCGGCGACCGGTCTTCGTAGAGCGCTTTGTTCTTCACCGGATCGCCCATGGTCGCAAGATCCGACTGTTGCAGCACCGGGTCTTCGTTCTGGATTTCCGTGAACCAGTTCACAAAGGGCACAATCGGAACGCCCGCGGCCCACACCTCCGGAGCTTTCGTGACGCCCATCATCGTCAAGTACCCGCCATAGCTGCCGCCCATCAGAATGAGTTTTTTTGGATCGACATAGCCCGTCTGTTGGATCCAATCGGCAGCGGCGAGCACGTCTTGCAAATCGCCGCCGCCCATGTCGAAAAGATTCGCCTGCTGAAATACTTTTCCGTATCCCGTCGATCCGCGATAGTTGGGAGCGATGACGATGTATCCCTGATTCGCCATGTACTGCACGAAGCGATTGAACGTATTCATCGTCTGCGCCGTCGGGCCGCCGTGAACGTAGACAAGCGCGGGATGTTCCGCCTGATGCGGCAAGTTGTAAGGCATGTAGACAAACGCCGAAATCGTCCATTTGCCATCTTTGCTCGGATAGTGAACCAGATAAGGCTCGACCATATCTTCCGATCGAACGCCGCCAACCAGCGAGTGCGTGAGTTGATGCGACTTGCCATCCGACATGCTGTAGACCCACAAGTCGCCCGGAGCCGTGGGTCCATTGTGGGAATAGAGCAGCCGCGAACTGTCGCGAGTGAAAGGCGACGTTCTGCCAGCCGCGTAGTTCACTCCTTTCGGCAAGGGCAGCGCATGCGCTTTCCCGGATGCGATCTCATACAAATAAAGGTCGGTGTTGCCATCGACGTTCGCGCTGTAGGTCAGAAACTTGCCGTCGGGAGAAAAACTCTCGCCCGAAATCTCCCATTTGTCTTGCGTGAGCCAATGGATCTTCTTACCGGCAATATCGAGCAATCCGACGTTGTCGTAGCCATCGCCCGCATTCGAGGTGATCAGGACGCGCTTGCCATCCGGCGAAACGTCGCTGGCTGAGTAACGGTACTCGCCGTCATGTGGGGTCAGCAGCGTACTTTGCGCGCTGACAACGTCGACGAGAAACACGTTCGAGTCCGTGCCTTTTGACTGATCCTGCGTGTAGACGATGAACTTGCCATCCGCGGACCAGATCGGAGCAACGTTCATGCGGTCGTTCGCCGTTCCCGTGGTCAGGTGCTTCACGTCGCGCATGAGCGTGTCATATACGTCGATCTCGAACACCGACGAAGTCTTCGGCTTGACGATGTAAGCCAGATAACGCCCATCGGGCGACCACGTCGGATTCTCCTCAGAGATCTCGCGCGTGTTGGTCAGGTTCACGACTTGTCCGGTCTTCGGCGAGACGAGAAAAATGTCCCACTGCTCATCGCCGTCGTAATCGGAGATATAGGCGATCCACTTGCCGTCCGGAGACCATGTCGGCTGCGTTTGCCGTTCCTCGCTCACCGTAAGCTGCATCGGCCATCCGCCGTCGGAAGGCACGAGCCAAAGATTATTGCGCCCGCTCATATTGCTGATAAAGGCAACCGTCTTGCCATCGGGCGACCAGGTCGCGCCGCCGACCTGGCGCGTCATGTAAAGCTTCTCGATCGTGAGAGTCTTTTCGACCCGTGCATCGGGCCTGGAGGCGATCTGCTTCGGGTCGGTGATGACCTGCGGTGCAGGAAGAATCTGGGATGTTGTCAATACGCTCATCATTATGAGTACGACCATAACAAACAGGCTAGGAATACGCATGGCTCCTCGAACTACAGTGGTTTGAGATGAAGCTGGTGAACATGCGAGAGGGTGCAATTCAAGGTTTTCCGTTGAAGCCGGAAATGACGGCTGGCCAGAATGTCGCATCCTCAAATCCCAGGGCGAAAACGGAGACACCCGCGAGATTGTAAGTAACCGTGAGTGCGCTTTTCAGCGGCACGCTTCTCGTGTCCTCATACCAAACGACATGGTTCGATCCGTTGGTCGCAGTGTAGGTGAAATAGGGCGATGAAGACGCTGCATCCCACTGCGGCATTGCACCGACTTTTGCGATCAGGAAAGGAATTCGTTCCCAATAAACTTGCACGCCAGTGCCGCGCGTAAGATCCCAATCGTAGCCATAGGCGGGAATGCCCAGGCTGATCTTGTTTGCGGGCACGACGGACGCCGCGTACTGAGCGCAGGGAGCGACCCAGTCCAGTCCGGCAACCGGCCCGGGCGGTCCCCAGGGCCCGTTTTCGTCGTAGGTCATCAGCTGAAGAATATCGACGTTGGGAGCCAGCGCTGCAAAGTCAAACGCGCCCGCCCATGAGTCGTTGGGGTCGTCTTGCAGTTCGGCAGGAACCGAGACCATGGTCAAATATCCAGCGGAGCGCATCGCCTGCGCCAACTCGGCAATAAACTCGCTGAAGGCGGCACGCTCCCGGGGAGGAACGGCTTCGAAATCGACGTTGATCCCAGTGTAGGCATACTTCTGCACCACGGCGAGCATGTTCTGAATGGCCCGGGCGCGATTGGAAGGGTTATTGAGAATGGCCACTGCGATGCCGGGGACAAAGCCAGTCCTTCCGAAATTCGATACCGTGGCGAAAGTCTGCATGCCCTTCGATCGCGCGAAGGCAAGATCGGCCACGGGCGGTGTACCAGAAACGACTCCCTTGGCGCCAATGGCGAAAGTGTCGGTCGGAATCTGGTTAAGGTAGGAGGAAAATTTGTGCAACGAGTGATTGGAGTTGCCGATTTCGAAGTATGCCATTACCACTTTCGCCTGGGCATGGGCAAACGGGCAGCTTCCGATAGCGGCGAGCAGCGTGAGCAACAGGCGGAGGGTCCGGAACAGCACGCGAGACATTGGTCCCCCTGACGGAGCTGAACAAGTCCAAGGTCAGATTCTACTCGAAAATTAGGTTATTCCACGGCGACCTGGTAGTCTCGCCCTTCCCAGCGCTCGCCGTCTTTCCAGTAGAACGTGAACACGATTTGGCGGCCAGTGGCGAGACCATCGGTGGGCAGGTCGACGTGTTGAAGATTCCATCCGCTTTCCCTGGACTCGCTGTCCTGACTCGTTTGCCAGTTGTCGAAACTCCAGTGCACGATTGCCGAGTCCATCAGCAGAATCCGCAGCTTCTTTCCGCGGGGCATCGAGCGCGTTTTGTTGTTGAAGCGCCAGTTAAAAAACTCCGCGGACGTCTTCTTTTTCAAATACCGCTCCACCGTTTGCGGCGGCTGATCGAAAATCTTTCCGTCGACCAGCGACCGGCGCAGCTTGATGTATTCGGAATGCGCCCAGACCAGCGGGCAGGCCGAGCCCGACGCCTTTCCGGCGAACAGCTCTCGTTCCGGGATGTCGGTTGTGTCCCAGACTTGTTCCGGAATCAGGCGGCTCGCACCGGTCGAGTTTTCCATCACGCCCAACAGGGCCTCGGCGGAGGCGGCGCGTCCAGCGGCCAACTCATAGTGGGCTCGCTCGCCGGCCAGCAGCGGCCACGGACGGCCGATGCCCGTGCCATCGAACGGGGAGCCGTCTTCGTGCTCGCCGTAGCCGTCGCAGTTGTAGCGATACCAGGCGGGCCCTTGCGGAAGTTTTACGCGCAGCAGTTCATCGACGACTTTGATCGTGTTCAACATTCTCGGATCGTCGGGCGCGCGCAAGCCGAAACGCACCAGAGCCAACGCGTCCGGGCTGACGATCTCGATCGCGCGCGCATTCGAGCTGCTGGTGGCGCGGTTCTTGATCGGAACAAATCCCTGCAGCGGTGAAGCCGCTCCGTCTCCATCCGCAGGCGCGATGCGGACGTAATAGCCATCGACCCCGACCTGACGGGCGAGGTCGCTGTTCTCGGCGTACGTCCAGCGTTCGATGTTGTCGTTCCAGGTGTCGGCATTCTGACGCAGGAATTCGGCGGGCCCAGACTGGCTCATCGATTCCGCCAGATCGGCGGCGCTCAGCAGGGCGGAAATTTCGGCGGCCAGAGTGAATGGCGAATACCCGCCATCCTCTTCCCAGCGGTCCTGCTGCGTGACCGGGCCATTGGCAACGATGAAGGCCGCGGCTTTGCGCACCATCGGCCACCAGCGACGGCTGTCCCCGAAGCAGGCAGGCGACTCGCGGCGCAGTAGATCGACCAGCAGAATGGGAAATGCGGTCTCATCCATTTGCAGGCCGTTCCAGTACGGACGCCCATCCAACCACATGTTCTGCGCCCAGTGTCCGTCGGCTTCCTGCGTAGCTTCGAGATAATGCAACACGCGAAGCGCATCGTCGTGCGCTCCGGCGGCCAGCAATCCGCCAGCGTTCTCGACCAGGTCGCGGGGCCAGATCAAGTGGTAGCCGCCCAGGTCCTCGTCACCCTTGTTGAAGCCCCATGGGATGGAAAGACTGGCAATGACTCCGCCGAGAAAATCCTTGGACTCATGGGTGCGCAGAACGGCGGTGCTGGCCCGGTATAAATCTCTTTCGCGCGGCTTCGCGTCGAGCTTCTTCAGTGTCTGCTGCCAGTTCCGCCAATGAACGGCGTAATCCTGGCGGATGGCTTCATACGACGTGAGCAGGGAAGAGAGGGCGTGCTGCCCTGCCTCTGCCCACATTGCGCCAAAGCCGAGGGCGAGGATGAACTCGCCGTTGCAGGCTGCCAGGTCGATCTCGGCCGTCAGTGCGATGTTTCCGTTCTCCGCGCGGTCGTATTCCCACGTCAGCTGGAAATGTTGCGACAGGTCTTGCCAGCCGTCCGAGACGCCGGCAAATCCGACGGAACGCTTTCGCATCGGCGCCGAAGACGCCAGAGCAAGCGCGCAACCGTCGCGCTCCGCAAACAGCATCGGTCGTCCCTTGTAATCTCCCACCCAGCCCGTGTTGCCATGTCCAAAGTTCGCGAGGTGCGACGCCAGTAGCGCATGCACGCGGTAATCGCCCAGTTTTCCCTGTAGCGGTACGAAGCGAATCTTCTGCAACACCACGTTGCGCCACGGATCCGTCAGCACTTCCTTTTCGATGCGGTACCGCCCCGACATGCAGGCATTCGTCAACTCGTAAACGGGCACTCCGGGTTCGATGGGGAGATTGCCGAAAGTACAATAGCGCTTCTCTTCGGAGAAGAACTGATGGCCGTCGGTGACGATCAGGCCGAAGTCGCGGGTGCAGGCCTGATCCACCCGGGGAAAATAAATTTCATTGAGAATGCCGTGACTCAGGGTGAACCAGACGCGGCTGTGCAGGTTCAACGCAGTGCCTACTCCGGTTTTGGCGCTCGAAGTCCAGCGGGGCTCGATGCCGGGCCAGCCGGGGGCATAACGGAGATCGCGGTCGTTGTCATTGCTCACAGAGGGTCGTCCTCACCGATAAGCAGTGTGCCAGAAGATTCGGAATCGTGCTGGAAGTTTCAGCGAAGGGAGGGCAAATCCCCTCTCCCCGAGAAGTCCCTAACTGCTTGGAAAAGAAAGTGGGTTCATCGCAAATTTACTCTGCTGTAACCTTCCTTTAACAATTTGCACATACAACAAAATTGGACAATTATTCTAGAATCAAGAGGAGTCTTCGAGTGAATCATCGTATCGCGTTGCTGTTGGCCGTTCTCGTTCTGGCATTGCCCGTCATGGCCCAAACCACGCTGAACGGAGCGGGCGCCACTTTTCCGAATCCCATTTATTCCAAGTGGTTCAGCGAGTACAACAAGTTGCATCCGGACATACAGATCAACTATCAATCGCTGGGCAGCGGCGCGGGGATTCGCCAGGTCCTGAGCGGGACCGTCGATTTCGGAGCCAGCGATACTCCCATGTCCGATGAGCAACTCGCCCAGTCGAAAACCAAGATCTTACATATCCCTACCGTGCTGGGTGCGGTCGTGCCCGCTTACAACGTCCCGGGGATTAGCGGCGATATCAAGTTCACTCCCGAAGCTTTGGCCGGAATTTTCTTGGGCAAAATTCAGAAGTGGAACGACTCTGTCATCGCTCAGGCCAATCCCGGCGTCAAGTTTCCCGACAAACCGATCATTGTGGTTCATCGGTCCGATGGAAGCGGCACTACGTTCATCTTTACCGACTACCTCTCGAAGGTCAGCAAGGACTGGGAATCGTCGGTCGGGAAGGGGGCCTCGCCAAAATGGCCGGTCGGTTTGGGCGGCAAGGGGAACGAAGGCGTGGCCGGACAGATTCGGCAGTTGGAGGGAGCGATCGGGTATATCGAATTGGTCTATGCAGTGGAGAACAAAATTACGTACGGATCGGTCAAGAACGCTGCCGGCAATTTTGTGAAAGCGTCGCTCGATACCGTGACCGAAGCCGCGGCGTCGGTGAAAGACATGCCCGCCGATTTTCGCGTCTCCATCACGAACGCGCCGGGCAAGACGGCCTATCCCATCTCCAGCTTTACCTGGCTGCTGATTCCGCAGCAGGCGCAGGATCCAAAGAAGGGGAAGATCATCTCCGATTTCCTGAAGTGGATGGTCACGGACGGCCAGAAAATGACGAATCAGCTCAGTTATGCGCCGCTGCCAAAGAGCGTGGTGGAGAAAGTCAAGGCGGTCATTCCACAGATTCACTAAACGGGTAGTGGCGCAGTTTGGTCGTCATCACTTAGACGTGTCATCCTGACCCAGAGCTTGTCGAAGGGGAAGAACCTGCTTTTGTCCGCAGCAATTCCGCTTAATGGGTCGCTCACTTTTTAGACTGAACCACTACCACTAAACGCGGGCGCACACTTCTGAGTAAGTCTGGGGCCGCAGCCGACCTCACCTGCCATTTGCCCGAAATCTGCGCTCTTGCGTACATTGAGTTAACGCCACCGGCCCGGAAAAGGAGAGAAGCCAAAACCGTGCCGGCGGCGCTTCTGAAGGGCAGGCACCCCTCAGAAAGTTGAGAAAGGGCAGCGACTACAAAGGGTCCCGCGTCAATGTCGAACGCGGGACCCTTTTCCGTCCCTACGGCAGGTAGTAGCGGAATGAGGTGAAGACCATCCCGTCCAGTCCTTCCGGCGAGATGCCTGCCGGGCCACTGGAGTTCGCGCCCCCCCAGGTCTGACGCGTCACGTAGGAGTATTGCGTGCCGAACTGGAAGCGGCCCTTGGGCCCGCTGTAGAAGCGGTACCAGAATCCAGCCGTCCCCTCGATCGCCGCTCGCGTGTCGCCGGCGCAATGGGCGAGCGAGCCCGGGTTGAACCCGGCCGGCGGTGTTGTCGGATTCGGCGGGTTCGGATTTGCCGGGGGCTGCTCAACATAGCAGCCATCGTTCCGGAAGTTAGGCGATCCGTAGCCGACGTACCCTGGCTTTAATTCATACAAATACAATCCCTGGCTTGCCCCTGAGGTCTGCAGCGTGAGCACCTGCAAATTGGCATCGTAGTCATACGACCGTCCCGCATACTCCACTCCTGTGTAAGCGTAGAGGTCGAGTTTCTTGCCGTGCCATTCCAGCGTGCCCAGACCCTGGAATCCCTTAATCAAATGTGGGGTTCCGTCGGCATGAATGGAAAGATCGGAGAGCTGGGCTGCACCGTACCGGCCGATTCCGCTGCCACCGAAGCCGTGCAGACCAAACGTGAGGTGCTTGTTGGCGAAGGTCCAGCGGGCATTGGCGCCAAAGCCGCCGCCTTCCTTCGAGGTATTGTAAGCGCCGAGAGCGGCATTGGTGGTTGTGACACCCAGGCAAGTAGCGCCGCTGCTGTTGCCGTTCACTGCGGCCACTGCCTCGGCGCAGGGAAACACACGGTCGGCGAATCGATCGAGCAGTCCAAAGACCTCGTAGTGCCCAAAGCCGGGGTCAAAGGCGGCCTTCGCGATGAGATCGGGTGAAGGATTAGCCGTGTAAGTTCCATTTATGGCGTTGTTGTAGCTCTTGCCGTCGCCCGTCTCGCCGAGCAGGAAGTTGTCGAAGTTGTTGTGGGACGTGAACGTGCCTTGCGGGTTTTCCATGGCGAAGGCGACCGAAGCTTTGTCGCCGAAGTCTTTGGTTACGCGAACCCCATATTGACGGGCGAAACTGAAACCGACGTTGTAACCCGCGTCAATGGTTTTGGGCCGAGCATCGTTGACTCTGCCGGTGTCGTCGCTGGGCGCGATTCCCGCCGCATTCTCCGTCACCAGGCTCCACATCTGGCCGCCGAGGAATTTCCAGCCATTGTCAAACTTGGCTTGGCCCCAAGCCTGGCGAAGACGAAGCGTGTAGCTGTTGGTCTGCGTGGCGGTGGAGGTGTCGCCCGCGGAGAGAAAATCGGTCGATACGTAGGCGGAAAGTTCTGCGTTCTTGACCCGGCCTGCGACATAAACTGTAGGCCGCGACTGGCGGGCGGAGCCGAAGAATTCCGACAGATCGCTCTGCGACGCTCCGGGCATGGTGAGGTTGTTGAAGGGGGTCGAGACATCGGCGCCCAGTTCCCGCGAACGCCGCACAAATTCGGCGGCCACGAAGCCCCCGGGGGTGATGTTGATCCCCTTGATATGGATCGTCGACGGGCTCTCGAACGCCGAGATAGTCTTCTCGGTCGCTTGTTGCGCGAGGGCCGCGTTGGTCGCGTTGGTCTTGATCTCCGTGACATCGCTCTTCAGCGCCACCACGCTTTGCTGCTGTTCGCTGGTTTGCGTTTGAGCTGCGGCCGCTTTGCTGGTCGCCT
>Ga0302157_10000855_pt1 | contig 38927 bp, 38 predicted proteins | sample I_Bog_N3_3_FD_193502 | JGI IMG/M metagenome (GOLD analysis project Ga0302157, IMG submission 193502) | Peat permafrost microbial communities from Stordalen Mire near Abisko, Sweden - I_Bog_N3_3 | ecosystem: Environmental > Terrestrial > Soil > Wetlands > Peat | place: Sweden: Abisko, Stordalen...
GCGGGCAGGAGGCGCACGGCGGGCAGGCGGGCAGTCAGATCGGCGACCGGCGCTGCGAAGAGACAGACGGGAGGGCCGGATGCGCGGGGCGAGGCTACGCGCCGACCAGCTGTCCTGCGAGGTACCGGGTGAGCCGGTCGAGGGAGACGCGCTCCTGGCCCATGGTGTCGCGCTCACGCACCGTGACCGCCTTGTCGTCGAGGGAATCGAAGTCGACCGTGACGCAGAACGGCGTCCCGACCTCGTCCTGCCGACGGTAGCGTCGGCCGATGGCCCCCGCGTCGTCGAAGTCGATGTTCCAGACCTTGCGAAGATCGGCTGCAACCGACTTGGCGAGCGGCGACAGCTGGTCGTTGCGCGACAGCGGCAAGACGGCGACCTTGACCGGTGCGAGCCTCCGGTCCAGTCGCAGTACGGTGCGCTTGTCGACTCCCCCTTTGGTGTTGGGGGCTTCGTCTTCGCTGTAAGCATCGATCAGGAAAGCCATCAGGGCCCTGGTCAGGCCAAAGGCCGGCTCGATGACGAACGGAACCCAACGCTCGTTCTTCGCCTGGTCGAAGTACGACAGGTCAACGCCTGACGCAGCCGAGTGGGTCTTGAGGTCGAAATCGGTGCGGTTTGCGACGCCCATGAGTTCGCCCCACTCGCTGCCGGCAAACCGGAAGCGATATTCAAGGTCGACGGTGCGCTTCGAGTAGTGCGACAGCTTCTCTTGTGGATGCTCGTATCGCCTGATGTTGCCGGGGGTGAGCCCGAGTCCCGTGAACCACTCCTCGCAGTTGTCGATCCAGTACTGGAACCACTCGTCGTCCGTTCCTGGTTCGACGAAGTACTCCATTTCCATCTGCTCGAACTCGCGAGTCCGGAAGATGAAGTTTCCTGGCGTTATCTCGTTGCGGAAGCTCTTGCCCACCTGTGCGATGCCGAACGGCGGCTTCATCCGGGATGAACCGAGAACATTGGCAAAGTTTGTGAAGATGCCCTGCGCTGTCTCGGGACGCAGGTAGTGCAGCCCCTCCTCGTTGTCGACGGGTCCGAGGAAGGTCTTCAGGAGCCCAGAAAAGTTCTGCGGTTCGGTCCACGCCCCGGGCTGGCCGGTGTCGGGGTCCTTGATGTCGGCGAGGCCGTTCACCGGTGGATGCCCGTGCTTCTCTTCGTACTGTTCGAGGAGGTGGTCGGCGCGGTAGCGCTTGTGGGTGTGCAGCGACTCGACGAGCGGGTCGCTGAAGACCTCGACGTGGCCGGATGCTTCCCAAACCCGTCGCGGCAGGATGACCGCCGAGTCGAGCCCGACGATGTCGTCGCGACCCTGAACCATGAACTGCCACCACTGGCGCTTGATGTTCTCTTTGAGTGCGACACCGAGTGGACCGTAGTCCCACGCGGAGCGCGAGCCTCCGTAGATCTCCCCCGACTGGAAGACGAACCCCCTGCGCTTGGCGAGGGCGATGACGGCGTCGAGAGGATTTGGCGTTGCCACGAATAACTCCAGTGTTTCAGCCGAGCTGGATGCGCGGTCGAGGGTGAGGTCCCAAGCCTACCGGGCTACTGGATGAGGGGTTCGCTGGGTGGGTCGTCGCGCAGTGGCTCCTCGCGCAGCTCCCACGGGATCTCTCCGGTTAGTTCGATGTCTTCCTCGGGCGGGCTTCCGAACGGGATGGGCCCGGCGTATGGCGGGGGAAGTCTCGGTGGCCCCATGGGTGGCGGCTCGACGTCGTCGCCGAGCTCGTCTCCTCGCCCGAACAGGATGCCGTGCTCGCGCGGCTCTTTCTCGCTCATCGGGCCAGCGTATCCATCGGCACTGTGAAATCGACCACGCGGGTGGGCCGGCGACGGTTACCCCTGCAGTGCCGCGACCACGGCGGCAACGTCGGCCCTCGTGTTCCATAGGTGGAACGAGGCACGCAAGCGCCCGGCACGACCCGAGGCACGGATGCCCGCAGCGATGAGCTTGCCCAGTTCGCGTTTGTCGGGGTCCGACCAGGTCACGATGGCCTGGTGCTGCTGCGGGATGCCGAGCGCGTCGCAGAGTTCGTCGCCCAGCTGGGAGGTGTGCTCCCACACCGACGGAATGTCGAGGCTCGCAAAGAGGGCGATCGCGTGCTCGGCGCCGACCCAGGCCTGCCAGGCCGGAGAGACGTCGAACTGCCGTGCGTCGGTGGCGAGGTGCATGGTTGGCCCGTAGCACGACTGCCAGACGTCGTCGCCGGCGTACCACCCTGCCTGCACGGGACGGAGCAGTGCCTGCATCCCCGTCGACAGCGTCAGGAAGGCGACGCCGCGAGGCGAGCACAGCCACTTGTAGGTGTGGCAGACAGTCGAGTCCCACATGGTCGCGTCAACAGGCAGGACTCCCGCGGCCTGCGTGACATCGCAGTAGGTGAGTGCACCGTGCCGACCTGCGGCGGCGGCAATGGCAGGTCCGTCCGCGACCGCGCCAGTTGCGGATTGCACGAGGGAGAAGGAGACGAGCCAGGTCGCGTCGGTGATGGAGTCGGCGAGGGCGTCCAGCGGCACGGAGCGAACGCGGATGTCTGGCCGCTGCAGGAATGGGAAAACGATGGATGAGAAATCCCCTTCGACGCACAGCACCTCGGCTCCGGCCGGGACCGCAGCGGCAACCAGTGCCGTGAATACCGAGGTCTGCGACCCGGTGGCGACACGATCGGCGGCGACTCCCACGAGCCGGGCATAGGAGTCGCGCGTCCGGGCGATCACGGGGTCGTACCCCTGCGGGTCCCGATCTGCGTGGAACCACGCGTTGAGGTCGGCGCGCATGGCGTCGACTGCGGCGCGCGGGGGCAGGCCGATGGAGGCAACCGCGAGATACCCGCTCGCATCGCCGAACTGGCTGGCGGCATCCGCGATGGATACGGCGGGGGTCACTGTTGCTGTGGATGTCATGTCCCCAGCTTCCCCGGTGGCAACCTATCCAACAAGGCCAGCATTCGGATGGAATCAATAACTTCGGATTATGATTTGCTCATGGACTCCGACCTCGACCTGCACTCGATCCGCATTGTCAGGGCCATCGCCGAAACGGGAACCATCACCGGTGCGGCACGCGAACTCGGATTCAGCCAGCCGGCGATAAGCCAGCACCTGCAGCGGACCGAGGCTCGCCTGGGGATTCCTCTCGTGATCAGGGCCGGCCGTGGCATTAGGCTCACCGAGGCCGGCCAACTGCTTGCTCGACACGCGGTAGCTATCTCATCAGCGATGGATGCGGCAGCGGGCGATCTCGCTGAACTGGCCGGAATGCGCACGGGAACTGCCCGCATCGCAGCATTCCCGACCGCTTCATCGACAATCATCCCGAGGCTGCTCCGCACGATGGCGCAGAAGCACCCGGGGATCGGCGTCACCTATGTCGAGGCCGAACCGCCCGAGGCGCTCACAATGCTGAGGGATGGCACGATCGACCTCGCGATCACCTTCAGCTATCCGGGCGATCGCGCCGACCCCCACCGCGATATTGCGACCGGCCTGAGCCTTACCCCACTGTTCAGCGAGGAGGTCGTGCTGGCCCTCCCGGAGGACCACCCCCAGGCGGGGTTCCATGACGTCGACATCCGGACCATGGATCGCGAGCGCTGGATCGCCGGATGCCCGCTCTGCCGCGGCCACCTGCTCACCGTCTGCGAGTCGGCCGGCTTCGATCCCATCATCGACCACGAGACCGACAACGCCGTGGCGGTGCTGCATCTCGTCGCCAGCGGATTGGGAGTCGCCCTGCTCCCCCGCCTCGCCCTCGCGACCGCAACAGTGCCCGCGGGGGCAACGATTCGGGCTACCTCGCCCGCAACGACCCGCACCATCCAGCTCGTTCGCCATGCCGACGCGGGCCGCGTCCCAAGCCTTGCGGCCACCATTGCGGCCACCCGCGCGGTGGTCGGCGATGACTGGGGCCTGCGCCGGGCATCCTGAAGCGCCGAGGTGCGGCGCGGCTAGCTGCGGACGACAGTCCAGCGGTACCCGGACCACTGCACAGATATGGCAGGGAGTGCACCGGTCGCAAGGGTGCCGTTGTAGAAGACGATCTTTTGCAGCCGAGGGTCTGTGCCGACGACCGTGGCCGAAACGCTGGACGACGTCGCATAGCCGTGTTCGCGGGTGAGCAGCGCCGCGCCATCGGCCGCAGTGGCACCATTACCCATGACTGCTGCGGTGTCCTGTGCGCTCGCCGAGATCAGCACCGTTCGCAGCGCGGCCACATAGGGATCGAGTGCGGACGAGTCGGTAGCTGGGTCGTCGGTCATTACGCCGGCCGGGAGGTTCGACGCTGCGGCTGCGACCGCGGTGCCCGAAAAGGTGGTGGTGAAGTGGATGCCGAGCGGGCCAGAAAAGTGAACGGTGATCGATGTCACATATGCGACCTGGCCATTTTGCGGGTTGAGCGAGAAACCGAGATAACGAAGGCTGCCGCCATCCAACTGGTACGGAGGTTGGCTGGCGGTGGGCAGCCACCGGGGCACCCCGGTGCTCACCTGGGCGCCGCTCTGCTGTCGCTCCAGGTAAACGGTCGGTGCAACACGCGACTCGGCCCCGTTGGCGGTGATGCTCTGGATCGTGATCGGCCACGGCGCGGTGTTGCGAAACCAGCCAACCTGGGCGTAGATCGGCTTACTGCCGCTGGCCTGCGCCAGTTCGGAACCTGCTCCACCAAACGTCAGGCCTGTCGAGGTACCCAGGTAGAGAACCGCGAACGCGCAGCCGAGGATGACCGCGAGGAAGAGGAGCCCCGTGATCGTTCGCACCGATTTGCGCATGGCCTCTTCCGCTGCTCTTACACGCCGGGCGCGTCGATGGCGCCCCCAAAACGACGATTCCTCGAAGCGTACAGTGCAATGGCCTCCCAGAGGTCGAGCCGTGAAAAGTCGGGCCACAGTGTGTCGAGAAAGACCATCTCGGCGTACGCGCTTTGCCAGAGCAGGAAGTTGCTGGTGCGCTGCTCCCCCGAACTGCGCACGAACAGGTCGACGTCCGGCAGGTCGGGAGTGTAGAGCGCCCGCTGGATCGACTTCTCGGTAATCCCGGAAGGCCGCAGCTTGCCCTCCGCGACCTCCGTCGCCAAGGTGCGAACCGCATCCGTGATCTCATTCCGGCCGCCGTAGTTGACGCACATCGTGAGAGTGAGCACCGAATTCGATGCCGTCAGCCGCTCCGCGAACTGCAACTCCTTGATGACCGACGCCCACAGGCGTGGGCGACGACCCGCCCAACGCACCCGCACGCCCCAGTCGTTGAGCTGATCGCGCCGACGATGCAGCACGTCGCGATTGAACCCCATCAGAAACCTCACCTCCTCGGGCGAACGCTTCCAGTTCTCCGTCGAGAACGCATAGACGCTCAGATGCTTAACGCCGATCTGGATGGCACCCGCCACCACATCCAGCAGCGCCGCCTCCCCGGCCCGGTGCCCCTCGATCCGGGTGAGCCCCCGGCCGTTCGCCCAGCGGCCGTTGCCATCCATGACAATCGCCACGTGCTCGGGCACGGTGCCCTGCGACATGGGGGGCGGGTAGAGGCCCGTCCAGTCGACCGGCTTGAAATCGACGGCATCCTTATGGGTCTTCGGCGCAGGACTCACGACTGCGCCCCGGCAACCCGCGGAGCCGTGCGGTCGACATGCTGAAGGGATCGCAAGCCGCGCTCCAGGTGAAACTGGGCGTAAGCGGCGACCACACCGCTCGCCTGGCTGCGCTCCCGATCCGCAGCCGCCTCGACCGTGGCCCAGTCGCCTGCGAGCAGGGCCGCCAGCAGGTCGAGTGTGCGCGCATCCAGCCGCGGAGAGCCAGGAGGGGCGACGGAATCCGCCACGACACCGCCAAGCTGCACCACAAACGCCGAGTGCGGCCCGGGCGCGCCCGTCACCGCGCAATCCACAAAACTGGGCGCCCAGCCGGCGATCGAAAGCGAACGAAGCAGGAACGAATCGAGAATGAGTCCGGCCGCATGCTCGCGCCGCGACAGGGCGCGCAGGCCGCCGACCAGCAGGAGGTACTGTTGCAGGCTCCCGCTCTCATCCGTGATCTTGTCGGCCGTTTCCACCATGGCATTTGCTGCCGTGTAGCTGCCATAATCGGCGGCGATATCGGCGCCATAGGCGCCAAGCGACTCGGCCTGCGTGACGATATCCAGGCTTCGGCCCTCGTAAAGCTGCACGTCGACCACCATGAAGGGCTCGAGCCGCGACCCGAATTTGGATGCCGTGCGTCGCACCCCTTTGGCGACCGCTCGAATCTTGCCGTGCTGCCTGCTGAGCATGGTGACGATCCGGTCGGCTTCACCCAGCTTGTGGGTGCGCAGCACGACGGCTTCATCACGGTAGAGGGGCACCTACTTAGTATCCCTGTGCTCCCTAGGAACTCGCCTCCGCCGGGCGGATGACCGTCCATCGCATCCGCGGTCTGGTCATCCCTCCGCGCTTGCCCCTTTTCGAGCCGCCCCCACCACCCCGTCGAAAATTCAGGACTCTCGTTCGGGCGAATTGGCCACCCGCAGCAACGACGTCACAGACGCGCTACGCCGCCAACGAGACTCCTGAATTTTCGACGGGGTGGTGGGGCCGCACGAGGGTGGTGCCGACGGCCGGGGCCGGGATGGATGCCCGCTGGGCGGTCAGACTGCTGCGAGTTCCAGGTCGTCAGACTCTGCGCGCACGGCGCGGTTGACCGCGGAGACCACGGCCTTCAGCGACGCCGTCGAGATGTCGGCATCAATGCCAACGCCCCAGATGGTTTTGCCGTTCACGCGCAGTTCGACGTAGGACGCTGCGTAGGCGTCGCCACCGGCGCTGAGAGTGTGCTCGCTGTAGTCAAACAGCTCGATCTGAAGCCCGTGCTCGACCATGACCGCGAGGAATGCGGCGATCGGACCGTTGCCGGTCGCCTCAGACTCGTCGACCCGATCGCCGACACGCAGCTTCACGGTGAGGCTGGTGGATCCCGAAAGGTCACTCGACGTGCGAGTCGACAGCAATTCGAACCGGCCCCACTTGTCTTCGTCCTGGCCCGCAGGCAGGTACTCGTCCTTGAAGATCTCCCAAATCTCGTCGCTCGTGACTTCGCCGCCTTCGGCATCGGTCTTCGCCTGCACGACCCCGCTGAATTCGATCTGAAGTTTGCGCGGCAGATCAATGGCGTGGTCTGTCTTCAGGAGGTAAGCGACCCCACCCTTTCCCGACTGGGAGTTGACGCGGACGACCGCCTCGTACCCGCGGCCCAGGTCCTTGGGATCGACGGGCAGGTAGGGAACCGCCCACTCCAGCTCGTCGACTGACACTCCCTTGGCTGCGGCATCTGCCGCCATCGCCTCGAAGCCCTTCTTGATCGCATCCTGGTGCGAGCCGCTGAAGGCTGTGTAGACGAGATCCCCTGCCCACGGGCTGCGCTCGTGCACCTTCAGCTGGTTGCAGTATTCCGCAGTGCGGCGGATGGCGTCCAGGTCGCTGAAATCAATCTGTGGATCGATGCCCTGCGTGAAGAGGTTGATGCCGAGCGCGACAAGGTCGACATTCCCGGTGCGCTCGCCGTTGCCGAAGAGGCAACCCTCGATGCGGTCGGCGCCTGCCTGGTAACCCAGCTCAGCCGCGGCCACAGCGGTGCCGCGGTCATTGTGAGGATGCAGGCTCAGCAGTACGTTCTCGCGGTGGTGAAGGTTGCGCGACATCCACTCGATGGAGTCGGCATACACGTTCGGGGTCGACATCTCAACGGTTGACGGCAGATTGATGATGACTTTGTGGGTCGGCGTGGGTTGAAAAACCTCGAGCACCTGGTTGCAGATTTCGAGCGCGAATTCCAACTCGGTGCCTGTGTAGCTTTCGGGCGAGTACTCGTAGTAGATCTCTGTTCCCGGCGCGAGCTTTTCGGCCTCCTTGCAGAGGCGAGCACCCTCGAGTGCGATGTCGATGATCCCCTGCTTGTCCGTTCGGAACACCACATCCCGCTGCAGGATGCTCGTGGAGTTGTAGAGGTGCACGATCGCCTGCTTCGCACCCCTGATCGATTCGTAGGTGCGGTTTATCAGCGCCTCACGAGCCTGGGTGAGCACCTGAATGGTCACGTCATCCGGGATCAGCCCATCGTCGATCAGTGAGCGGACGAAATCGAAATCGGTCTGGCTGGCGCTGGGAAAGCCGACCTCGATCTGCTTGTATCCCATCCGCACAAGCAGGTCGAACATGATTCGTTTGCGCTCGGGGCTCATTGGATCGATGAGTGCCTGGTTTCCGTCGCGCAGGTCGACGGCACACCACATCGGCGCGGCGGTGATGTGTTTCGTCGGCCAGGTGCGGTCAGGCAGGTCGACAGCGAACTGCTCGTGGTAGGGGCGGTACTTGTGCGTCGGCATCGCGGACGGCTTTTGCGTGTTTTTCATCAGGTATCTCTTCCTTCAAGTCTTAGTGGTCAGCCAATGGCGAACTCCGCGACGAGGGAGGCCTGGTTTAGGACTCGTCGCGGCAGCTAAGAAGGAGCAGACCGGAGAACACGGTTTCAGGGTACCACCGTCGCGCGGTCGTGTTGGAAATTCAGGCGTTCGGTATGCCCGGCTCGGGTATTACGCGCCGGTCGGGCAAGCTCGCAACGAGACTCCTGAATTTTCGACAAGGGCAGGGCCGACGGGGACGGCGGGGCCAGGGGCAGGGGTGCCACGGGCAGCAGCGGCAGGTGCGGGGCAGCAGCAGCAGGGGCGCGGCGGCAGGGGCAGGGGTGCCACGGGCAGCAGCGGCAGGCGCGGGGCAGCAGAAGATGACAGCGGGTGACAGCGAGGTGACAGCGGGGGCGCGGGAGGATGGAGCAGTCGTAAGGAGACACCATGACTGCTGCAATCGAGGCGCACGGCCTCATCAAGCACTTCGGCAAGACGAAAGCGCTGGACGGCATCGACCTGAGCGTGGAGGAGGGGCGAGTTCTCGGCGTGCTGGGCCCAAACGGAGCAGGCAAGACGACCGCCGTTCGCATCCTCGCAACCCTGCTCAAGCCGGATGGCGGCACCGCCAGGGTCGCCGGCCTCGATGTTGTGCACCAGGCGAGGGCTGTGCGTCGAAAAATCGGTCTCACCGGCCAGTTCGCGAGCGTGGACGAAGACCTCACCGGAATGCAGAACCTGGTCATGATCGGCCAGCTGCTTGACCTCTCGACCGCACAGGCCAGGGCCCGGGCGAAGGAATTGCTGGAGGAATTCGACCTCACCGAGGCCGCGGGGCGACTGGCGAAGACCTATTCGGGCGGGATGCGTCGCAGGCTCGACCTGAGCGCCTCACTGATCGGGCATCCCGCGGTCGTGTATCTGGATGAGCCGACGACCGGGCTTGACCCGGCGAAACGCGACGACGTCTGGGACATGATCCGCGTGCTCGTGAAACAGGGCACCACGATCCTCCTGACGACCCAATACCTCGAAGAGGCGGATGCTCTCGCCGATGAGATCACGGTGATCGACCACGGCAGGATCATCGCGCACGACACCCCGCAGGGGCTGAAGCGCCAGACGGGGGGCCAGACGCTCGAGGTGCGCCCCTCCTCGACCCAGTCGCTCCCCCGCATCCGGGAACTGCTGGAGAAGGTCGGAACTCGCGAACCGGAACAGCCGGCGCCCGACCTGCTGTCTGTACCAGTGGCCGACGAGTCGGCACTGACCCAGGTTGTGGCTGCGCTCGCCGCCGAGCATATCTCGGTCGCCGAACTCTCGCTCCGACTCCCCAGCCTCGACGAGGTCTTCTACGCCCTCACCGGGCAAACCAAAGATGATGACACCACGACGGGAGCGGCAGCCTGATGATCCGCGACTCTCTCATCCTCGCCAAACGGAGCGTGACCAAGATGTTCCGCAATCCGGAGCAGTTCACCGATGTCACACTTCAGCCCATCATCCTGACGGTCGTTTTCGTGTACATCTTCGGCGGCGCGATCGCCGGCAGCACGGGAAAATACGTCGAATTCGCACTCCCGGGCATCATCGTGCAGACGATCATGTTCACGTCGCTGACGATTGGGGTAAATCTCAATACCGACATCCAGAAGGGGATCTTCGACCGCTTTCGTTCGCTTCCGATCGCTCGTTCTGCGCCGCTGTTCGGCGCGGTGCTCGGCGATATCGTCCGGCATTCGATCGCGATCACCGTCACGCTGGTTTTCGGCGCGATCATCGGGTTCGAGTTCACGACTCCGTGGTGGCACGTGGCGCTCGCGATCATCGTGATCATCGCCTTTGCCGTGAGCCTGTGCTGGGTGTCTGTACTGATCGGGATGCTCGCGCGAAGCTCGGGCGCCGTCCAGGGGCTGTCGTTCCTCATCGTGTTCCCGCTGACTTTCGGTTCGTCGACTTTTGTTCCCGCATCCACCCTGCCGTCGTGGCTGCAGGGCTGGGTCACGATCAATCCGGTGACACACGTCATCGAATCGATGCGGGGGCTGCTCACCGGTTCGACGGATGTCGCGGGCGATAGCCTCACGGGCCAGCTGCTGTGGGTGATCGCGTCGTGCATTGTGCTGGTGGGGGTCTTTTTCCCTCTGGCTACGTGGGCTTACCGCAGGAAAATCTAGAGGAGGGTGCCTCTAACGCTCCAGCAGGTCGCGGAGTGAGGCCAACGGGATCGGGCGTTCGGGCACTTCGGTGCTGGGACGCCCGATTCCGGCGTCGTGCGCCGCTTTGACGATCTCGATGACTTCGGGATTCGTGGCGTCGAATGCTCCGATCATGGCCGTCGCGAAGTCGACCGCCCGTACGGCCATGGCCACGTCACCGCGGGCGAGCAGGTAGGTACCGACGGCGATGGCGACGTTTGCGATGATGGGCTGGTCCTGGCTCGCCACGGCCGCCTGGGCGGCGAGGCGGAGTCGCTGCTCGGCCGCGTCGAGGTTGCCGCGTCGAGTTTCGAGCAAGCCCCACAACGCCTCGACTCCGGCCGTGACCTGTCCTGGTTCGCGATGCCAGCTGTCGCGGGTCGATTCGATGAGAAGGAGCCTCGCGGATGCCGCCTCCAGGTCGTCCAGCTGGATATCGAGTGTGGCCGCGGTGACGTTCGACTGAAGGATCGAACGGCCGTTGCCGCTCTCGTCAGCCTCGTCGACCATTTGCTGTGCGCGCTCCCGCGCTTCGGGTACTCGACCGAGCCGTACGAGCATCTGGATGGCGAGCCCTCGCTGCGCGGCAAGATCCCAGCTCGTCGTGATGTTGCGCATGTGGGCGGTGGATTTGTCGCTCAGTTCGAGCGCCTCGTCGAGTCGGCCGTGGGCGGCGAGCCAGATTGCCCGCATCTGTTCGGAGAGGGCGATTCCCCAGACGTCGCCCTGGGCGCTGAAGCTTTCGAGCGCCAGTAGTGATTCGCTGCCGAGTTCGGCGAGCGCGCCGCGGTTCTGCGCCATGGTCGCCCGCGCGATGTGCAGCAGTGCGGCTGGCCACGCATCGAGGTCGGACTCTGGCACCTCCGGGATCCGGATGGACGTCACCCAATCGCCGAGACCGATGGCGTCGCTGAAAGCTGCGACCACGGGAAGCGCGAGCTGGACCAGGTGGTGGCTGTCCGGCTCGACATCGATCTGGCGGAATGCGCTGAGTAGGGTCGACATCTGGTCCTTCATCTGCGCTGTCAGTTCGTTGACGTTCTCACGTTCGGTTTCACCGAAAACCTGCATCACTTTGCCGAGGAGGTCGAGGACTTGCGCTTCCGGGCCTTCGGCGATCGCCGCGAGTGGCGCGATGACCTTCAACCAGGCCTGCGCCTCGTCGTTGCGGTCACGGATGATCCAGTACCAGACGCAGGAGACGACGAGCCCGACGGCAAGAGTGGGGTGAGGGGCGCCCACACCGTATCGGAGCGCACTCGAGATGTTGTCCTCCTCGGCGTCGAACCAGGCGATGGCCTCGACGATTCGCGGCCCGCGCAGCACGGAGTCCATTTCGCGCGCACGGCGGGCCATGAAGCGGGCCTGGGCCAGCAGCGCCCGCGCAAGTTCGCCACGTTCCGACAGCCGATCGATGCCGTATTCGCGCACCGTTTCGAGTGCACGGAAGCGGCCCCGGCTTCGCTGCAGCAGCGACCGGTCGACGAGCGAATCAAAGACGCGGGAATCGGCAAGCCGCAGGTCGGCGGCGAAGGCACGGGTTTCTGTGGCGGCAAGCCCGGCAGGAAATACCGCGAAGTGCAGCAGCGCGATGCGTTCGTCGGAGGAGAGCAGGCTCCAGCTCCAGTCGATCATCGCCCGCAGGGTCTGGTGGCGCGGCAGCGCGGTGCGATACCCACCGGTCAACAGGGTGAATCGGTCATCCAGCCCGGCAAGCACCTCGTCGACGCTCATGGTGCGAAGCTTCGCGGCTGCGAGTTCGAGTGCGAGGGGTAGCCCGTCGAGGCGAGCGCAGATGCGCCCGACGGCCCGCACTTCGCTGTCGGCGAGGGCGTGGCCTCGCGCCGCCGCGGCTCTCTGGCAGAACAGCTCCAGGGAGGGAAAGGCCAGCAATTCTTCGGGTGTCTTCGTCTCGATCTCGGCATCGGACGGATGGGGCAACGAGCCGAGCCCCACGAAGGCCTCCCCTGGCACGCCGAGGGGCTCCCGACTGGTGGCCAGGATCCGCAGTTGGGGCAGCGCAATAAGAAGGTCCTGGGCCACGCCCGCCGCCGCATCAATGACGTGCTCACAATTGTCGAGCACGACCAGGATATCGCGTCCTGCCAGAGCATCGATGGCCCGGTCGCGACTCGTGGCCTGCTCTGACACCGCCTCGGCCATCCGGATCTCTCGTCCGGTTGCCGTGAGTATGGCTCCGATGACCTCGCTGGGACCGACCGGGGCAAGTTCGACGAGGATGGAGTTGCGGCGTTCGGCGGCGGCCTCAAGTGCGAGCCTGGTCTTGCCTGCCCCGCCGGTGCCGATGAGGGTCACCAGTCGGTGGGACGCCAGCTGGTCGGCGATCATCGCCAGTTCGGGTCCGCGGCCGACGAGGGAAGTCAACTGGGCGGGGAGGGTCGTGCCGGCCGGAAGCCTTGCCTCCGCACCCAGTTCGACCGCGCGGGCGTGGTCTCTTGCCAGGTCGCGTGCGAACCAGTCGAAGTTCTCCGACGGGATCCATGGTTCACCGCGCCAGAGTTCGAGCGCTGCGGCGGACGGCCCCGCAGGCTCACTGGCCTTCCCGGCGGACGCGACAAGGTCGGAGAACTGGAGCGCGTCGACATCCGTCCGTGCAACCGTCAACCGATATCCGCCGGGCGTCGACTCGATGACGCCATCGGGCAGCTGTGATCGAAGGCGGGAAACGATTGACTGCAGCGCCGCCTTCGTGTTTTCGGGCTGGTCTAACCCCCAGATATCCTCGGCGATTGCCCTGTAGCTCACGGAGACGCCGGCATCCACTGCGAGGCGGAACAGCACGGCGCGCTGCATTGCGCCCGCGACGGGAACGGCTCTCCCCTGGTGTTCGACCCGCAGGCCCCCGAGCAGTCCGACTTTCACCGTTCAACTCTAGGGCGGCGGCTTGTTCGTAGCTTCGTCCCTCCGGAGTACCAGTCGCTAGTCGACGGCCAGGGCGTCGACTGGGGTCACGCGGGTCGCGCGACGTGCCGGAGCCGCGGATGCCACCCAGATCAGCAGGGCCGCCGCGGTCACAATGACCGCCAGCAGCACCGGGGGGAAGGCGGGCCAGATGATTCCGGGGCCGCCCCGCGCCGAACCGAGCATCGCCTCGGCGCCGGCCCAGCCGTAAAACGTGCCGAGAAGGAGCCCGACGAAGACCGCGGTCAGCGTGAGCTGGGCACTCTCCGCAACGATCATTCCCCGAACCTGTCGGCCGGTGAAGCCGAGCGCTCGAAGTAGTCCGAGCTCTCGGATGCGCTGAAGCACGCTCAGGGAGAGGTTGTTCACCATGCCTATTGCGGCCAGAAGCGCGCTGAAGCCGCTGATAGCACTGAAGATGACGGCAACGACGGTCAGGATCTGACCGGTCTGCTGGAATGACTGCGGGTCGGATCGGCGCACGTCATCGACCATGACAATAAAGGTCTGCACGGCGACCGAGAACATCGTGACGAGGGTGACCCCGATAACAATCCCGATGGTCGTGCGCGCGCTCCGTTCGGGGTAGCGCAGCGCGTTCCGCCCCGCGAGCGCGGCTGGTGCATTGCGGCCGAAGAGTAGGCCGACGAGGCGCAGTGCCGGCGGCATGACGACTTCGGCACCGAGCACGACGCCGGTGAAGGAGAGCATTCCCCCGACAACCCCCACCAGCAGGCCCTCGGGCGAGAGCCGGCCGATCCATACCCCCAACAGCAGCACCGCGACGCCCGCGATGAAGAGCACCGCAGACCACACGTTGCGTCCGCGACGCCGTGCGACTTCACTTGCGGGTCGTTCCTCTGCAGCGCCCGTCGCCTGCACCGGAGAGACCACGAGCACGCGCCGCGCTCCTATCCAGGATGCGAGCCAGGTTGTCAACAGCACGGCAACCGGGGGGAGCAACTCGATGGGCGAGAAGTACGTGAACGGCAGGCGGGGAAGCAGGCCCCCCGCTGTCGAAGCCCACACGGCGAGAGCGGTTCCGCCGACTCCCGCCGCGAGTCCTGCCGCCGACCCGAGCAGGCCAACCAGCAGGCCCTCGCGCGCGACCGCCCGACGCTGGCTCCGGGCGGTGGCGCCCAGCAGTCGCAGAAGTGCGATCGTGCGCGTTCGCCCCGCAATGATGGTCGCGAAGGTGTTGGAGGTGATGACAGCTGCCGTGTAGAGCGCGACAGCGATGAACACGAACGCGATGAATCTCAGCACCACCTGCACGGCGGCATGGTTCACTGCGTCGGTGTGTTTCAGGTAGGTCGCAAGGTCATCGGTGACGAGCAGCAGGGCAACACCGAATGTCGAACCCAGCGCGGCGACCAGGATGCTCGAGACGTGTTCGCGCACGAGGAATCGGTTCACGAGCGGGTCTCGATTCCGAGCATGTACGCGCTGATCTCCTCGGCACTCGAACGCGCCCGGTCAGCGGTAACCGTGCCATCGGCGAGAAAGACGATGCGATCCGCGAAGCTGGCCGCGATGGGATCGTGAGTGACCATCGCGATTGTCTGCCCATAGTCGGCGCTGGCCGCGGCGAGCAGGGCGAGCACCTCACGCCCGGTGCGCGAGTCGAGGTTGCCGGTCGGCTCGTCCGCGAGCACAAGGTCTGGGCGGGTGGCCAGGGCGCGGGCGATCGCAACCCGCTGTTGCTGGCCGCCGGAGAGCTCATGCGGCCGGTGGCGAAGGCGAGACTGGAGGCCGAGTGACTGCACGAGACGGAGGATCCACGCTCGCTCGTCCTGGCCCGGTCGCCTGCCGTCGAGCTCGAACGGCAGCAGGATGTTCCCCTCGACGTCGAGCGTCGGCACCAGGTTGTACGACTGGAAGACGAACCCCACCCGCCGTCGTCGCAACAGCGTGAGCGAGGTGTCGTCGAGGCCGCTGATGTCGGTATCCCCCAACCAGACCCGCCCTGAGGTTGCCGTGTCGAGTCCGGCGAGAACGTGCATGAGGGTCGATTTGCCGGATCCGGACGGTCCCATGATGGCGACAAATCGCCCTCGTTCGATGCCGAGCGTCACGTTCGAGAGGGCTTCGACCTGATTCGGCGCCGAGCCGTACACCTTGGTGAGGTCCTGGACGCGCGCCGCGAACTGCTGCGTGCTGGTCAATTCGGGAGCAAGAGTTTCCATGCCCTCACCGTACGAACGGCGGTTGGCGAGCGCGTCAGTCGCAGGGCGGCACGGCGTGCGACCAGAGGATGACTCTCAGTCGACGAGCCCGTTTTCGAACGCGAACACCACCAGCTGCACCCGGTCCCGCAGTCCGAGCTTGGAGAGGATGCGACTGATGTGGGTCTTGACGGTTGCCTCGCTGAGGAACTCCCCGCGGGCGATCTCTGAATTGCTGAGGCCACGCGCCGCGAGCAGGAAGATTTCGTTCTCCCGCGACGTGAGGGATGCGAACTCCGGCGGTGGCACCTTGGCCTGCGCCTGCGAGTCGAAGTGCTGGAAGAGCTCCCTGGTGGCTGCGGCCGCGATCACTGAAGTTCCGGCGTGCACGGTACGGATGGCCGCAAGCAGAAACTCCGGGTCGGCATCCTTGAGCAGGAAGCCGCTCGCTCCCCCGCGGATTGCGCGCGTCGCCGCCTCGTCGAGGTCGAACGTCGTGAGCACGATGATGCGCGGTCGGGCGCCTCCGCGCTCATCGGCGGCCCGGAGGATGGCTTCCGTGGCCTGGATGCCGTCGAGCACGGGCATCCGGATGTCCATCAGGATCACGTCCGGCCGGTTGGCCGCAGCGAGAGCGATGCCCTCGACGCCGTTGGCGGCCTCGCCCACGAACCGGAGGTCGGGCTGCGAGCTGACGAGCATCCGGATGCCGGTGCGGAACAGTGCCTGGTCATCGACCAGGGCAACTTTGATGGGGCTCACGAGCGCACCGCCGCCGCGGCGGGAATGCGCGCCCGCACGACGAACCTGCGGTCGTCCACGGTAGTTGTCAGGCTGCCGCCGACGAGTATGGCCCGTTCCTTCATTCCGGCGAGGCCGTGCCCGACGCGCAGTTCGGCGGTCGCCGGTGACGAGACAAGCCCGCTCGTGATCGTCATTTCCAGTTCCTCCGCCAGCCATTCGAATCGAACGGTCACCTCCTGGTGCACGTCACCATGCCTGAGCGCGTTGGTCAGCGCCTCCTGCACGATCCGGTACACCGCCAGCTGCTGCCCGTTCCCCAGTTGAACCGGCTCCCCCTTGGTTGTGAAAGCGACGGTGAGCCCGGACGCCCGCAGCTGGTCGAGAAGCCGGCCAAGGTCGGCGAGCGCGGGCTGGGGACCCTCCGTCTGTGGGTGACGCAGCTGGCCGAGCAACAGCCGGACATCCGCGAGAGCGTCACGCGCCGTCGAGGAGATTGCCAGGAGCGCACCGTCGACCGCGTCTGGGTCACTCTCCCGGGCATAGCGCGCACCGTCGGCCTGAGCGATGACGACCGCGAGCGAGTGCGCCACAACATCGTGCATGTCTCGGGCGATTCGGTTGCGTTCCTGCTCGACGATCACATCCTGCTCTGCCGCCTCGGCCTCCAGCTGCGCTTCCTGTTCGGCGACACGGCTTGCGCGCGCAGCCAGCCTGGTGCGGATGAGGGTTCCGGCCGTCCACGGCAGCCCGAGCAGGCCGACCAGCAGGCCGAGATTGAAAGCGAGCTTGAAGAGCGTGGCCGCAGCTGCGACCAGCGACCCGGAGCCGAGGCTCAGGCCGATACTCGGGCTGCCCCGCCCCCACTCGAGATAGATACCGCCCAACACGGCGCCGACAAAGATCGAGGCGAACCCGAACCAGCGCGTGACCCGGTCGGCATAGCGGGCGTTGGCATACAGGATCGCCAGGATGGCGAGGTCGGGGAAGCCTGCCCCAAGATCCGCGAAATACATCTGCCACACAGCCGCGAGCCAGGCGATCGCGAGAGCTAGCCTCGGCGAGAGCCGGCGCAAACCGAGCGCGACCGTTAGCCCGACAACCGTGACCGCGTCGGAACCCTGGCCAAACCGCACCGGCGCCAAACATGCCGCAAGGAATACCAGCGCAATTCCGCCGTCAATGACCAGCGCACCCCGGGTCATCCGGTTGAACATCCCTGCGAGCATGCCTCCACGCTAGAGGCCCGGCATGGCCAGCCGGCCCAATTTTGACCGAAATCATCCTGCCGATGTAGCGGGGACCTGCCCCGGCGAGCCGTGTCTAGAAGCCGAGGCGCCCAAGCTGCTTCGCGTCTCGCTGCCAGTCTTTGGCCACTTTGACGCGCAGCGACAAGAACACCTGCTTGCCTACGAGCAACTCGATCTCCGCTCGGGCGCGCGCACCGACATCGGCAAGGCGCTCCCCCTTGTGACCGATGATGATGCCCTTCTGGCTGTCCCGCTCGACGAAAAGGTTCGCGTAGATGTCCAGCATGTCGCGATCTTCGCGCTCACTCATGTCGTCGATGGTGATCGCGATCGAATGAGGCAATTCGTCCTCGACGCCCTCGAGCACAGCCTCCCGGATGAGTTCGGCGATTCGCGCCTCGAGCCCCTCGTCCGTCACAGCGTCGCTCGGGTAGAGCGGCTCAGAGACGGGCATCAGCGCGATGAGCTCCCGGGCGAGAACGTCGAGCTGGATGCCGGTGAGCGACGAAATCGGAATGATCGCATCCCAGTCACGCAGCTCGCTCACCGCCTGCAGTTGCTCGGCGACGGCCGGCCGGGAGGTCGCATCCACTTTGGTGACGATCGCGACCTTTTTCGCCCGCGGGAACCGGTCCAGTTGCTGGTTGATGTATTTGTCTCCCGGACCGATCTTCTCGTTGGCGGGCACGCAGAGGCCGATCACGTCGACCTCGGCCAGCGTGTCCTGCACGATCGTGTTCAGGCGCTCCCCCAGCAGGGTCCTCGGGCGATGCATCCCGGGCGTGTCAACGACGATCAGCTGGCCGGTCTTCTGGTGGACGATGCCCCGGATGGCACGCCGAGTGGTTTGCGGTTTGGATGACGTGATGGCCACCTTCTCACCGACGAGCGCATTGGTGAGCGTCGACTTGCCCACATTGGGGCGACCCACGAAGCTGACGAAGCCGGCGCGAAACGGAACGGGCTCGGTCATTTTTTGGCTGGTTTCTTGGTGGGAGGGGGTGCGGACGATTCACCTGGTGACGACTCATTGTCCCCCGCGAAGGCGGCCTGGGCGTCGATGAGGTGCTGATCGCGCTCCACCAGCACGGTGCTGATGCGCTTACGTCTCCCCTCCGTGCGCTCGGCGGTGAGCACCAGTCCCGAGATTTCGCCGCGCGACCCGGCGAGCGGCAGGCGCCCCACCGCCTTTGTCAGCAAGCCGCCGACCGAATCGACGTCGTCGTCGTCGAGTTCGATCCCGAACAGGTCGCCGAGCTCATCGACGGGCATCCGCGCAGCCACCCGGAACCGCCCGCCACCGAGGTCCTCGAAATCGGGGACCTCACGGTCGTACTCGTCGGAGATATCGCCGACGAGTTCCTCAATGAGGTCCTCAAGGGTCACAAGGCCGGCGATCCCGCCATACTCATCGACCACCATTGCGAGGTGGTTCGATTCCGCCTGCATGAGGCGAAGCGTGTCATCCGCCTTTTTCGACTCCGGCACGAACAGTGCCTTTCGGGCCAGGGACGCCGCGGTCTCGCTCGCACGTCCCGAACTCTGCTCGAACTCGAGCCGAGCCACGTCGCGAAGGTACAGGATGCCGACAACCTCGTCGACATCCTCCCCGAGTACGGGCATACGTGACACCCCTCGGCTCAGGAAGAGCCCCATCGCGGTATCGAGACCATCCTCGGCGTCGACAGTGACCATGTCTGTTCGTGGCACCATCACCTCGCGCACGACCGTGTCATTGAACTCGAACACCGAGTGGATGAGCTCCTGGTCGTCCCTGTCAAGCACCTCCAGCTCCGTCGCCTCATCAACCATGCTCAGCAGCTGCTCCTCGCTCGAGAACGTGGCGTTCTTGGGGCGCCCGGGAGTCACCCGGTTTCCGATCGCGACGAGGGCGTTCGCGAGAGGACCGAGAATCACCCGGATGGTGCGGATCACCGGCGCGGAGAACCGCATGATCCCGCGCGAGTGCGCCCGGCCGACGCTGCGCGGACTCGAGCCCACCAGCACAAACGAGACCGCAGTCATGATCAGCGCACTGGCGAGGAGCGCCCACCACCAGTCCCTCAACGAATAGGCGAATGCCAGCGAGACAAGAACGGCCGCCGTCGTCTCCGAGACGACCCGCATGAAGTTGAGCGCATTGACGTGCGCACCCATGTCGGCGGCGATCGCCAGCAGGGAACGACGAGAACGGCTGTGAGCCGCGAGATCGACGAGATCGGTTCGGCTGAGCACCGTCAGAGCGGAGTCGGACGCGGCGAGAAGGCCGCCAAAAACCACGAGCACGACAGCCGCTACGACGAAAATCGCGATCATGGCTGTGACCTAGCGCTTTCGCTCGCTCATCGCGAAGCCGATCAGGAGGTCGCGTTGCAGGGCGAACATCTCCTTCTCCTCCTCGGGCTCGGCGTGATCGAAACCCAGCAGGTGCAGCAGACCGTGCGTGGTCAGCAGTTGCATCTCCTCAATGGGACTATGGCCTGCAGCCTCCGCCTGGGCGATAGCGACCTGGGGACACAGCACGAGGTCGCCGAGCAGGCCCGCCGGGGTCGGCTGGTCCTCGGTGCCCGGGCGGAGCTCATCCATCGGAAAACTCAGGACATCAGTGGGGCCGGGTTCATCCATCCACTGCACATGGAGCTGCTCCATCGCCGACTCGTCAACGAGAAGGATCGCCAGCTCGGCATCCGGATGCACATGCAACTGGTCGAGGTTGTAGGTCACCAGGCGCTGCAGCACGGACTCGTCAACACTGACTCCCGATTCGTTGTTGACCTCGATGCTCATCGTCCCCACCGGCGATCGGGTCGCGACGGTGCCCTGTGGTCCTGCGGCGCGTTCCCTCGACGCTCAGCGCGGTTGCCCCCCTCGCCCCCCGCCGACGCCCCGTGCTCACGCTCATACCGCGCAGCCTGGCGTTCTGCATCGTATTTCGTGTAGGCATCCACGATTTGGCCGACGAGTGAATGCCGCACCACATCGGCGCTGGTCAGCCGAGCGAAATGGATGTCGTCGATCTCAGTCAGCACGCGTGTCACCAGCTGCAAGCCGCTGGCGCCCGCGGGCAGGTCAACCTGGGTGATATCACCCGTGACAACCATCTTCGAGCCGAAGCCGAGGCGCGTGAGGAACATCTTCATCTGCTCGGGGGTCGTGTTTTGGGCCTCATCCAGCACGATGAACGCGTTGTTGAGCGTGCGCCCCCGCATGTAGGCCAGAGGTGCGACCTCGACGGTGCCCGCAGCGAGCAGCTTGGGAACGATCTCCGGATCCATCATCTCGTTGAGCGCGTCATAGAGCGGACGCAGGTACGGATCGATCTTGTCGGTCAGGGTTCCGGGCAGGAAACCGAGTCGCTCACCCGCCTCGACGGCCGGGCGCGTCAGGATGATCCGCTCGACCTCTTTGCGCTGCAACGACTGCACGGCCTTGGCCATGGCCAGGTAGGTCTTGCCGGTGCCCGCCGGACCGATGCCGAACACAATAGTGTTCTGGTCGATGGCGTCGACGTAGTCCTTCTGGCCGAGCGTCTTGGGCCGGATGCTCTTGCCCCGGCTCGTCAGGATCGCCTGGCTGAGCAGTTCGGCGGGGCTGCCCGCGTTCGACTCCAGGATTCGTGCCGAAGCCGTCACGTCGCTCGTTCCCAATTCGGCTCCATTTCGTACCAGCTGGATCAGCTCCTCAACCAGGCGGCGTGCCGCCTCAACGTCTGCCGGCCGGCCGGCCAGCGTGATTTCATTTCCGCGCACGAGCACCTGCACCTGGGGATGCTGGCGCTCGATCGTCTTCAACAGGCGGTCCTGCGGCCCGAGGAGCCTCACCATCGCCAGCCCATCGACCGTGAGCCGCGCCGTCTCCAGCTCGTCGTTCGTGTTACTGGAAGCCAAGAGAACTCTCGTCGAGTGAGCCGCTGAGCACATGGGCGTGCACGTGGAAGACCGTCTGGCCCACGGTCGCGCCGCTGTTGAAGATGAGACGGTACTCGCCGTTGGAGTGTTCGGCAGCGAGATCACCGGCCGTGGTCACAATTTCGGCCAACAGCAGGGGGTCGCCCTCGGCGAGTTCGGCGACATTCGAGTACTCAGCGGTCTTGGGCACCACAAGAAGGTGCACGGGAGCCTTTGGCGCGATGTCTTTGAACGCGATGATTCGATCGTTCTCGAACACGATGTCGGCGGGAATTTCGCGCGCGACAATCAGCTCGAACACAGAAGGCCCAGTCGACGTCACCCCCCAAGCGTAACGGCTGGCGCCGTCCGGCACCCAGCGGATGCGACCGCTTACCAGCGGCCCAACTTCGCGCTCAGGACGGCAATGGCAGCGGGACCTGCCGTGCTGGTTCGAAGGATGCTGTCGCCCAGCTTCGCGCCCACCCCGCCTGCGGCATACAGAAGGTCGAACTCTGCAGGCGCGATGCCGCCCTCCGGGCCCACGACGAGAACGATGTCGCGGTCGTCCAGCTCCACGGCGGCCAGACGGTTCGTTGCCAGCGGGTCAAGGACCACGAGCAGTGTTGACTGTCCCAGCGCGGCCAGTTGTTTGGTGGTCACGAGCGGGGCCACCTCGGGCAACCACGATCGCGCCGACTGCTTGGTCGCCTCCCGCACAACGGCGGACCAGCGCTCCTGGCCTTTCGCGACCTTCGACCCCTCCCATCGGGAGATGCTCCGTGCCGCGGTCCACGGGATGATGCCGTCGACGCCCAACTCCGTCGCGGCCTGGATCGCCAGCTCGTCCCGATCCCCCTTCGCGAGGGCTTGCGCCAGCCAGATACCAGGCGACGGACGCTCGGACCCGGCGACGGCATCCACCCGAAACCGGAACTCGCCGGGAGCCACTGCAGTCACCGTGCCGGTGGCGACGTATCCCAAACCATTTCCGACGCGCACCGTCTCGCCCACGCCAAGACGACTGACTGTCACGGCGTGCCGGGCCTCAGGGCCTGTGATGACCGCGACAGACCCCACTTCCGGTTCACCGAGCTCTTCGCTCAGGTACTGGTTGGCCATCCCCCCAGCATGCCATCCCGCTCTCCGTCGGAAATTCAGGCGATCGGTTTAACGCAGCAGTGTTCTCCGGTGTGGTGTCACGTGCCAGGCAGGTTGGGCCGAACGGGATTCCTGAATTTCCGACAACGAGGGGCTGCAGGGGGAAGAGCAGGGGGACGAGCAGGGCGACGAGCAGGGCGAAGAGCAGCCGGGCGGCGGGAGGCGGGGGCGCGGCGGGCTGGGGGCGCTAGACGTTCAGGAAGCGATCGCGCAGCTTGGCGAAGAGCCCCTGCTGGAACTGTGCCAGGTGTGGCGCAACGGCCTTGCGTGATGCCGCGAATTCCTTGATGAGCGACTGCTCGGCCGCCCCGAGCCTGGTCGGTGTCACCACCTGCACACCGATCTTGAGATCGCCACGACCGCTGCCCCTCAGGTGGGTCACCCCGCGATCCTTGATCGTGATGACCTCAGCACTCTGGATGCCCGGCTTGATCTCGACTCGCACATCCCCGTCCAGCCCCTTGAGGACCGTCGTCGTACCCAGGATCGCGTCGGTCATCTGCACCTCAAGGGTGGCAAGCAGGTCGTCGCCGTTACGGCTGAAAATGTCGTGGTGCTTGACCTTGATCTCGAGGAACAGGTCGCCCGCCGGTCCGCCGGCGGGACCGACCTCACCCTGGCCGGGTAACTGGATGCGCAGTCCGGTATCGACGCCGGCCGGAATGTCGATCTTGGCCGTGCGGCTGGCGCGAACGCGACCCTGCCCCTGGCAGGTCGGGCAGGGATTCGGGATGACCGTTCCGTAGCCGCGGCAGGTCCCGCAGGGGCTCGAGGTCATGACGTTGCCGAGCAGGCTTCGCACGGTGCGCTGGATGGACCCGGTCCCGTGGCAAATGTCGCACGTCTGCAACGATGTTCCGGGCGCGCAGCAGCTGCCGCCACAGGTTTCGCACAACACTGCCGTCTGGATCTCCAGGTCGCGCTTGCTACCGAAGATAACCTCATCGAGGTCGAGTTCGACGCGCAGCAGGGCATCCTGCCCCCGCTCCTTTCGCGACCGCGGCCCGCGCTGGTTGCCACCGCCGCCGGCGGCTGCTCCAAAGAAGGTCTCGAAGATGTCGCCGAAGCCGCCGAAGCCACCCGCGCCGGCTCCAAAGGCTCCCTGACCTCCAAGGTCGTATTGCTGCCGCTGTTGCGGGTCGCTCAATACGTCGTACGCGTGTGTGACCAGCTTGAACTGGTCGGACGCGTCGGCACTGGGGTTCACGTCGGGGTGGAGCTCGCGCGCCAGCCTGCGGTAGGCGCGCTTGATCTCGTCAGCGCTCGCGTTGCGATCGACACCGAGCACTTCGTAATGGTCTGCCACTGAGGTTCTTTCCCTGCTTAATCTTCGCCGAGCAACCGGGTGAGGTAGCGGGCTACTGCCCGCACCGCGGCCATGTTGTTCGAATAGTCCATGCGGAGTGGCCCAAGCACTCCGAGTCGTGCGATCGATCCGTCTGAAGCGCCGTAGCCGCTGCTCAGGACCGAAATTTCGCTGAGCCCGAACTCGGCATTCTCCCGGCCGATGCTCGCCGCCACGCCAATCTGGGAGGATTGGCCGTTCTGGTCAGCCGCGAGCTCGCCGAATAGTCGCAACAGCGTCACCTGCTCCTCGATGGCTTCGAGAACCGGAAAAATGCTTCCCGAGAAGTCTTCCTCAGTTCGCACAAGGTTAGCTGTGCCCGCCATGACGAGTTTGTCCTGTCGATTTGCGCCGATCTGCTCCACCAGACTGGTGGCGAGGAGCGAAACCAGTGGATGCCGCGCCGGCTCGAACGTGTCGGCGAAGCCTGCGAGGACCTCTGTGGCCTCGGCAAGGCCAACGCCTCCCAGCGCCGTGTTGAGGCGAGCGCGCACCTCCGCCAGGAATACGTCATCGCTTGGCGCGGGGACATCCACGATCCGCTGCTCGACTCGGCCGGTGTCGGTGATCAGGACGCTCATGACCCGCGTGGTCGACAGGGGCACAAGTTCGACGTGTCGCACGCGCGATTTCGAGAGCAAGGGGTATTGCACGAGCGCGACCTGGTGCGTGAGTTGCGAAAGAAGGCGGACGGTGCGCGCGAGCACGTCGTCGAGGTCGACGGATGCCCCCAGGAACTGCTCGATCGCCTGGCGCTGTGCCGGTGTGAGGGGTCGCAGGTCGGCCAGGTGGTCGACGAACATGCGGTAGCCCTTGTCTGTCGGCACCCGACCCGACGATGTGTGCGGGGCGACGATCAGTTCTTCTTCTTCGAGGAGCGCCATGTCGTTGCGAATTGTGGCTGCGGAAACGCCAAATGAGTGACGCTCAACAATGGACTTTGAGCCGACCGGCTCGCGCGATGCGACGTAGTCCTGAACGATTACCCGGAGCACGTCGAGGCTGCGGCCAGAAACCATCGGACAGCCTCCCTACGCTTAGCACTCGCATTACTTGACTGCCAATTCTATCTTGAAATACCGCGCGTTTCCCGTTGCATGCAGGGGCGGCGGGGCGCTAGCTTGTGTCTGTGCTTGCGCGCGTCCCCTCAGCGGGTAACTGCGCCGCGCAACGCAAGGCCATGTACTCCCGTAAAAATCCCGCGGAGACCCTCTCCGAACACGAAAGGCAGTACCTCAGATGACTGATCCCACGCCCCAGCCGGCCGCGACGCCCGCGGCTCCCTTTACGGAGGCGGAGGACAAGCAGTATTCAACCCTCGCGACCTTCCTCAACATCATCCTGCTCGTCCCAGGCCTGATCTTCTACTTTGCGTTCGCTAACCGCGGGCCAAAGATCAAGGAGCAGAGCAAGGAAAACCTGAACTGGACGATCAACGCGACAGGTGCCTACATCATCTTGGTCATCCTGCAGATCATTCCGTTCATTGGGATCCTGTTCTTCCTGCTGGCTCTTGCCGTTGGCATCGTCAACCTGATCTTCGGCATCCTGGGTGGCGTGAAGGTCAGCAACACGGGTGAGCTGTACCGCTACCCGTTCAACATTCGCTGGATCAAGTAGCGTCGAGCGCAACACACGAGAGGGGGCCGGATTCACCGGCCCCCTCTCGTGTGTTGCGGGATGATGGATCGATTTCGAGCCGCCCAACCAGAGGACCCCCTGCAATGGCCACCACCGACGAACAGCCGACGACCGCGCTGCCCCTGCCAGTTCCTGAGCGAGAGGCCCAACTCTGGGGTGCACTGGCTCACTTTGGCGGCATCTTCGGATTTCTGCCTGCCCTGATCATCTTTTTGACGGTGGGACGAACCGCACCTAAGACGCGAGTTGAGTCGAAGGAAGCACTGAACTGGCAAATCACGCTGACCATCGTCTTCGTGATCCTCAATCTCGTCGTGGTTATCGTCGCCGATGTGGTGACGGCAATGGTCAACGCCTTCGGCTCTCCCGCGATCAATATCGTGTCGCTCTCCCTTGACGGCGTCATGCTGGTGCTCTGGATCATCAACGTCGTTTTGTCCATCCTGGGCGGCATCGCGGTAAATGACGGCGGCTCGTACCGCTACCCGTTTGCCTTCCGCTTCATCAAATAGAGCACCGCATCACTGAGCAATCGCGATCCCGGAACGGCTGCGAAGGACGAACAGCTCCCCGCCGTTTTCCCCGGGCGGTGTAGCTACTGCTCTTCGAGCAGGCGGCGAACGACGGCATCGGCGAGGAGCCGTCCCCGCAGCGTCAGTTGCACGGTGCCGCGAAGCGCAGCAGCAGGATCAACCAGCTGGTCGGCAATGAGCCCCGCGACCGCGGTACGGCCGGATGGCGTGAGCTCGGTCAGCGCGAGACCGTCGCGGAGTCTCGTGCCAAGGAGTACGTGCTCCACCCGTCGAGTCTCCGCGTCGAGCGTTTCGCGGCCGGCGGCCGGTGACAGGCCCGCCGCGATGCGGTCGGCGTACGCGGCGGGATGCTTGACGTTCCACCACCGCACACCGCCGACATGGCTGTGCGCCCCCGGACCGACTCCCCACCAGTCGTGGCCCTGCCAGTAGGCAAGGTTGTGTCTCGATCGATGCTCGGCCCCGTCAAGCACACTGTCGACGACGGTTGCGGAGCCGCCCGGAGCCTTCGAACCGCGTGACCAGTTGCTGACCTCGTACCACTCGTAGCCGGCGTGACCGAGCAGGTCGTCCGCGAGTTCGTACATGTCGGCGGCGAGATCATCGTCCGGCTGCGGCACCTCGCCGCGCCTGATCTGGCGTGCAAGCTTCGTTCCATCCTCGACAATCAGCGCGTAGGCGGACAGGTGATCGGGAGCCTGCGCCACCGCATGCTCGAGCGAGGTGCGCCAGTCGTCGAGGCTTTCCCCCGGCGTGCCGTAGATGAGGTCGAGGCTGACGTCCAGACCAGCGTCGCGCGCCCAGCGGACCACGAACGGGACACGCTCAGGATCATGCGTGCGCTCGAGCGTCGCAAGCACGTGGGGCACGGCGGACTGCATCCCGAATGATACCCGCGTGAATCCGGCGTGTTTCAACGCCACGAGGTAGTCCGCATCCACGGAGTCGGGGTTCGCTTCGGTTGTGACTTCGGCATCCGGCGCGAGCCCCCAGCGATCGCGCACTTCCGCAAGCATCCGGGCGAGGTCGGTGGCCGGCAACATGGTCGGTGTCCCGCCACCGAAAAACACGGTCGACGCAGCGCGGCGCGGCAACCCCGCGTGGGCGAGCACGCGATCCGCGAGGGCCAGTTCGTTCACGGCCTGGCTCGCGTAGTCCTCGCGGCGGGCGCCACGAAGTTCCCCCGAGGTGTAGGTGTTGAAGTCGCAGTACCCGCAGCGAACCCGGCAGAAGGGGACGTGGATGTACACGCCGAGGTTGCGGTCGGCGGCGCCGTCACGCACCGACTCGGGTAGAAGGCCGTCCAGGGGGGCCGGGTCAGCGACCGGCAATGCGCTCGGCGACATCAGGCGGGGAGCGGGCCGGCGAGCGCACGCTCGTAGCGCCGGGTGTAGACCCACTGGACGATCCGCAGCACGGGGTAGACCATCCACCAGCGCAACGTCGAGGGGCGCGAAAACGCACGAATGGTGAGCCAGACGGATCCGTCGTCCGAGTGGTCGAGCATCCATGCCTCTTCGCCGCTCTCCGGGTGCCCGGGAAGCGTGCCGTAAGCAAAACCTTTCCGAACGGGGGTGTCGACCACATAGACCACCCGCACCGGCGAACCCACATGGAACGGACCGAAAGGAATCAGCAGGTTGGCCGTGTCACCGGGGCGCAGGAAGGCGGTGCCGTCCGGTCCGTATAGTGCCTCACCCGACGAATCCACGGTTGCGGGGGCGACCGGGGTTCCAGCGGAATCAAAGCCGACCGGGATGTAGGTTAGCTCCGTCACCTCGCCCGGGGTATCGCTCAGTTCGACCAGCATCCCGGACAACCGCTGGATCCCCCAGGTGAAGAGTTGGTTCCACGCATAGTCCCAGCGCTCGTCGCCGTGGCCGACCCGCACACGTCGTTCGATCGGACGAAATCCGCTCGGTGGATACTGCATCAGGTCCGCGGCCTGTGTCGCACCGACCGCTCCATAACTCACGGGACGCTGCCACAGCTCGACCCCGCTCATTGCCGGTGGGCGGCGCACGCGGGGTGCGCCGGTCGGGTCGGACTGCGATGCATCCCACCATTCTCGCAGCCGCACGGGACGTCGACTCGACAAAGCAGAACTGGCCTAGTTAGATAAGCCTGACTTACGGCACCGCGCCGACCGAACCGACCGAACCGAGGATGGGATCGACATGGTTAGTGGCAACTTCCTCTTCGTTATCGTGCTGATCGTTGTTGTCGTCGCCCTGGTGATCTGGATCGCGTCGATCTCGACCCGCGCGAAGCGGATGTCGGCGGCAAGTGACGCCCGGCTCGCTGCGCAGCTGCAGGAAATCGCCGACAATCCGCCGGTGACGAAGCCCTTCGACCAGGAAACCCCGGCGGAGCGTTCTGAGGCCGTGATCGAGGCGGCAAGCGATGACGACCTGACGCCCGCGCAGGTCGAGTCCCGCACCAAGGCGGAGCGCCTCACCGAGTTGGCTGAGCTTCATGACAAGGGCGCGATTACCGACGAAGAGCTGGCCGCCGCCCGTGCCAGGATCCTCGCGGAGTAGCCCCACGAGGTACTCCGTTGGGGACAATTGCGCCGGCGCGCCCGGGTGAAGTTGACCCAAACGGCGGAATTTGCGACCCGGGTCCGTTCCTCAGCTCGGGGTAATCCGAAGGATGACGCGATCGGCGGACGCTGGCTTGCGCAGCGATTCCATCCACGCCAGTAGCCGCTGCTGGATGCCGTACTTGCGACGCAGGAGCCCGACGAAGTGGTCTCGCCCCTCGTCTCCAAAGATCAGTTCGGCCGTGCCGGTCACGACGGGGGCATCCCCGCTGACCCTGCCACCAGCCGTGGATGGCCGCAGTTCGACTCGAGGGTCGCGCTTCAGCCGCTTCACTTTCCAGCTGTCGGCGTGTGTACTGATGATGAGGGTGCCATCGTTGTCTGGCGCCACCCACATCGCCGTCGACACCGGCTCGCCTGATTTGCGGAACGTCGTCAGGGACACGTAGCGGGACTTTGCGACGATGTCGAGCGCTGTCTGGTCTGCCATGGTCCAAGCTCACCACAGGTTGGGGCCTGCTCCCACCACGATCTGGCGCCGATCCTGACCAATATCGCCCGTTTGGCACAAATGCGCCCGCGCGCGCGGTTCAATTCACCCCACGCAGTGCAATTCGCCCCAAAGGGGCGAACTCGCGTTACTTCTTCGTCTCCACGTCGCCGGACAGCGCGGCGATGAACGCCTCCTGGGGCACTTCGACGCGACCGACCATCTTCATGCGCTTCTTGCCCTCCTTCTGCTTCTCAAGCAGTTTGCGTTTGCGGGTGATGTCTCCGCCATAACACTTGGCGAGAACATCCTTGCGAACGGCCCGGATGCTCTCGCGCGCAATAATCCGCGACCCGATCGCCGCCTGGATGGGCACCTCGAACTGCTGGCGCGGGATGAGCTTGCGGAGCCGCTCGGTCATGAGCGCCCCGTAGGGCTGTGCCTTGTCACGGTGCACGATCGCGGAGAATGCGTCGACCTGCTCGCCCTGCAGCAGGATGTCGACCTTCACCAGGTCGGCGTCGGCCTGCCCGTCGGGCTCATAATCGAGCGACGCGTACCCGGCCGTGCGACTCTTCAGGTTGTCGAAGAAGTCGAAAACGATCTCCCCGAGAGGCATTCGGTAGCGGATCTCGACGCGGTCCTCGCCCAGGTACTCCATACCGAGCAGGGTGCCCCGCCGAGACTGGCACAGCTCCATGATCACGCCAACGTAATCCTTGGGCGCGAGGATCGCTGCGCGCACCATGGGCTCGGCGACGGACGCGATCTTGCCGCCGGGAAACTCCGACGGGTTCGTCACGGTGACCGTCTTCTTGTCGTCCGTGGTGACCTCGTAGGGCACCGACGGCGCCGTCGTGATGAGGTCGAGGCCGAACTCGCGGTCGAGCCGTTCGGTGATGATCTCGAGGTGCAGCAGCCCCAGAAAACCGCAGCGGAATCCGAACCCGAGCGCAACGGATGTCTCTGGCTCGTACACGAGGGACGCATCCGAGAGCTTAAGCTTGTCCAAAGCCTCGCGAAGCAGCGGGTAGTCACTGCCGTCGATCGGGTACAGCCCCGAGAAGACCATGGGTTTCGGTTCCGTGTAACCGGGCAAAGCCTGCGTTGCGGGTTTCGCGGCGGTCGTGACGGTGTCACCGACCTTGCTCTGGCGCACGTCCTTGACGCCCGTGATCAGGTAGCCGACCTCACCGACGCCGAGGCCCTTGGTCACGGTGGGCTCCGGCGAGGACACGCCAATCTCGAGGATGTCGTGCACGGCACGCGTCGACATCATTTGGATCTTCTCGCGCGCGTGCAGCTTGCCGTCGATCATCCGCACGTAGGTGACGACACCCCGGTAGCTGTCGTACACGGAGTCGAAGATCATGGCTCGCGCGGGCGCGGCAGGGTCGCCCACCGGTGCGGGAATGAGCTGCACGACGCGGTCGAGCAGCTCAGAAACACCGGCGCCGGTTTTCCCGCTTACGCGCAGAACGTCATCCGGCGACCCGCCGATGAGGCTCGCGAGTTCTTTCGCATATTTCTCCGGCTCGGCCGCGGGAAGGTCGATCTTGTTGAGCACCGGGATGATCGTCAGGTCGTTTTCGAGCGCCAGGTAGAGGTTGGCGAGAGTCTGCGCCTCAATCCCCTGGGCGGCATCGACGAGCAGCACGGCGCCCTCGCAGGCGGCAAGGCTGCGCGAAACCTCATAGGTGAAGTCCACGTGCCCGGGAGTGTCGATCATGTTGAGGGCATACACCTGCCCCGTCGAGGTGCCCGGCGACGCGACCTGCCACGGCATGCGCACCGCCTGGCTCTTGATGGTGATTCCGCGCTCGCGCTCAATATCCATGCGGTCGAGATACTGGGCGCGCATTGCGCGGTCATCCACAACGCCGGTAATGGACAGCATTCGGTCGGCAAGGGTCGACTTGCCGTGGTCGATGTGGGCGATGATGCAGAAGTTGCGGATGAACGCGGGATCGGTCGCCGCGGGCTCAAGGCCGTGGAGTGCTCGTGGTGACATTTGTGCCATTGTCCCACGGCCGCGGGGTTACCGCTTTCGCGGGGCTAATGCCCGATGTGCAGCAGCGCCAGCGGCAACCAGACCATCACGGCCAGAAGGCCGACGAGAACCCACCAGAACAGCAGCACGAAGCCGAGCACGATTCCCCAGGTTGACATGGTGCGCGCCCACGGTTCGCGCGAACGGGCCAGGAATCCGAGGATGATCGCCGCGATCGGCAGGATGACGAAGTGGCCAAGGGGCACAGATGCGATCGCCGCGACCAGGCTGAGGATGCTCAGGGTGCGAGGCGGGGACGCGACGACGGGCGAGGCGGGAGCCGGTGTGGGTGTGGAGGTCATGTCGAAAGACTAGAGCGGCCGTGCAGCGAGGGGACATGGGGCTAACCCCCGAATTACGAGCAGGCTGCCTACCGCGATTCGATGGCCGGATTGTTGTTGTCGCGCCGGAGACTGCCCGGCGTCAGGATGTCGCGCAGTGCGCCCTCGAGCGTCGGAAACTCGAACACGAAGCCGGCCGCGAGAAGACGCGACGGCACGACCCAGCGGCTCTTCAGCAGCAGCTCGGTCTCAGTACGAATGGCGAATGCGCCGATTTCGAGCATCCAGGCGAACAGCGGGATACCGATCCGCCGACCGAGTACGCGGCGCAGGGTCGCCATGAGCTCGCGATTCTCCACCGGATTCGGCGATGCGACGTTGACGGTGTCACCGAGGCCCGGATGCTCCACCAGAAACTCAATGGCCCGGAAGACATCGTCGATGTGCACCCAGCTGAAGCGTTGCCGAGCACCCCTCGTCGCGCCTCCGAACTGCGGGCCGCCGAGACCGAACCGGGTGAGCGCCACCAGGGGTGCGAGAGCGGACCCATCGCCGAGAACGATCGCCATCCGCAGGGCGATCTGGCGCACTCCGTCGCGGTGGTGCGCGAAGAATTCCCTCTCCCAGGCTGTCGCAACGTTCACTGAGAAACCCGAACCGAGCTCGCCCGTCTCGTCGGTCTGCGCCCTGTCGTCGGCATGCCGGTAGATGGTGGCGGTACTGGCGTTGAACCAGAATCGGGGTGGATTCGCCACCGCAAGCACAGCGTCACCGAGCTGTGCGGTAGTGAGCAGTCGCGAACTGAAGATCACCGCCTTGTTCCTGCGGGTGTAGCGACAGTTGACGCTTTTTCCCGCCAGGTTGATGAGGATGTCCGCGCCGTCCAGCAGGGACTCGATTGCCGAGGCGTCGCCCCAGGTCGCATCCGAGGCGGACCGGCCGATTGTCGCGACACTGTCGCCGTTCTCCCGGAAGCGGCGCGACAGGTACTGGCCCAGGAACCCGCTGGCACCCGCGATGACAATGCGGCGACCCATCACGCCTCCCGCGCAGGCAGCCGGCTAAGGCCCTGGCGCAACACGTCGAGGTCGGCTGCGAGGCTGACCCGGATCCAGCCCTCCCCCGACCTCCCGAAGGCGCTGCCGGGCGCTATGGCCACTCTCTGCTCGAGCAGGAACCGCTCGGCCCACTCGGCGACGTCGCCGTCCGAGACGTGGTCCACCCGCACCCAGAGGTAAAACGTGCCCGCCGGTTCGACGTACTCGATCCCCTTCGCGTCCAGCACACGGGTCGCCGCCTGGATGTTGGAGCGATAGTGCTCGCGCGCCTCCAGCACGTTCTGCTGGCTACCGGTGATGGCGGCCACCGCGGCGTACTGGCCTGGCGTGCTCGCGCAGCTCACGGTGGCCTCCTGCACGGATCGCATCGTCTGCGCGAGACCACGCGGTGTCACGAGATACCCGATGCGGATCCCCGTCATGGCGTAGGTCTTGGACAGCGAGAATGCGGTGAATACGCGGTCATCCTCGTCCAGCGCAGCGAGGCTGACATGGGGCTGGTCCCAGGTGAAGTACTCGTAGACCTCATCGCTGATCACCCAGAGGTCGTGTCGCCTGGCGAAATCGAGCAGTTCACGCAGGACCGGCTCCGAGAAAACGGTACCGAGCGGGTTCGACGGTGAGTTGATCACGAGCACACGCGTGCGGGCCGACACCAGCGACTCCAGTTCGGCGAGATCCGGCAGGAAGTCGTGCTCGGGCCGCAGCGTATAGGGCACGGGCGTCGCATCCAGCATCCGCGGCACCATGGTGAAAACGGTGTACCCAGGATCGGGGATCAGAATCTCATCACCTGCCGCGAGCGTCAGGTGCATAGCCTGGTGTAGTGCCTGGGTTGCGCCGATGGTGACCCAGACCTGCTCCGTATCGACCGCGATCCGGTTATCCCGGGCAAGCTTTTCGAGGATCGCCGCCCGTAGTTCGGGGATGCCGGCGTTCGCGGTGTAATCGGTATCGTCACGATCCCAGGCCGCCTTCGCCGCTGCCGCGATGTGTGGTGCCACGGACACATCCGGCTCCCCCACGCTGAGCGAGATGACGTCATCGAGTTCGGAAGCGAGCAGGAAGATCCGGCGGATTCCCGACGGTGGCACAGACCGAATGTGCTGTGCGAGGTGCGGCATGCCCCTACGCTACTGGCTTTGCCCCGGCCTGTCGTTGGCTTCGGATGCGGTCCGCCTCCGAAGGCTGTCGCTCCTCTCGCGGCACTGCGGATGCGTCGATCCCGGTGACGAGAAGCGCCGGATCGATGTCGAGTCCCGCCGCGAGCTTCACGATATTGTGAAGGCTGAGATTGCGAGTTCCGCGCTCCACCTGGCCCACAAAAGTCCAGTGCACATCTGACAACTGGGCCAGCGTTTCCTGGCTGATACCCAGTCGCTGGCGATGGGCACGGACTCGCTCGCCGAAGATCCTGGCGGCGTCGGACTTTGGTTCACGCATGAATCATGACTACTCATCCCGAGAACCCTGGGCCAGAGCAGTATTGCTCTATTGGTTCCCATCCCAATACTGTACGTCCAGCAGCCGGTCATTCGATTGCCGGATTCGCCATCGGACTGGTAATGTTGCCTGTTGGCTTCCGCGCGATTTCCGGTTGACGGATCTCTGTGCAGACAGGACGGATCTCTGTGCACACAGGGTTGTGCTCATGCAGGCCGCCCTCCCATTCTTCACATCAAACGAAAAGGTAATTTCCGTGGCAAATATCAAGTCGCAGATCAAGCGCATCGGCACCAACAAGAAGGCTCAGGAGCGCAACAAGGCGGTCAAGAGCGAGTTGAAGACGGCCATCCGTGCGACGCACAAGGCTGTCGCTGCCGGCGATAAAGACACCGCGACCACAGCTCTCACCCTCGCGGGCAAGAAGCTCGACAAGGCCGTAAGCAAGGGCGTCATCCACAAGAACCAGGCTGCAAACCGCAAGTCGGCCATCGCCAAGCAGGTAGCCGCCCTGTAATCACCCGCTGCTGCCTCGCAGCCCCAGAATTTGCGCCCGTCGCCGGCCTGAGCCGCGGCGGGCGCTTTCTCGTTCACCGAAGTGCGGTGCGCCAGTTATCCACAGTTGCTCGAACACCGCTGATTCGGATCTCACCGCGATGCGAGCATCGGCGTATGGACGAAGCCCTCGAAGTGCCCAGGACGCACATTCATTTCACATTCGATCAAGACGACGACTGGCCACCCGTCGCCGGTGAGTCGCTCTGGGCGACCGAGCTCGGCGGTGGTCGATACCTGATCGACAACATCCCGTTCTTCATCCCGAATATCGCGCTGAACGACGTCGTCATCGCTCGGCCACGCGGTGACGGGTGCCTGCAGTTCGTTCGCAAGGTCTCGAGTGGCGGCCATTCCACCATTCGGGTCACAGGAAGCGATGGAAACCGCGACGACCACGTTGAAGAACTGCAGGCACTGGGCTGCGGGATCGAAGGCTCAGGCTTTGGCTCCCTGTTTGCTGTCGATGTGCCGCCCGAGGTGAGCCTCGAAGCCGTCCTGGTGCTCTGCTCGAGGTGGTTGGCCCACAATCAGGCGGACTACGAGACGGCGTGCCTCCAGCGCTGACGCGCGCGCATCACCCTGACTGGGGGTGGCTGGAGACTTCTTGCGCCGTGGAACGATCGGTACCGTAAACGGATGACCAGGCGAACAATCCTTCTTTGCGCGGCCGCCGCCCTCGGCGTTGCCCTCGCGACGACAGGGTGCGCACCCCAGCCGCAGTACGACCCGAACGGTCGCTGCCTCGGCTGGCAGCTCGCGGTCGCCGCCCAGGTGCACCCGTCCTCCACGACTGCCTCGCCATCGTGGGATCTCACCTTCACAAATACCAGCCCCGCGGCCTGTGTATTCGGCGGGGTGCCTGGGGTGCGTTTCGGCGGCAGCAGTTCGTCATCGCCCGCCGGTGACGTCAAGGGTGCTGTTTCGCAGGAGTGGGCCATCCAACTAGCGCCCGGCGATGTCGCCTATGCGAACATTGCGCTCGATCCGCAGGCACCCGCCGGATGCACGCCCACGGTCGTGCGCACGGTACGCGTGTCGGCGCCCCACGTCGCGGGTGGCACCTACACCACGAAGGCGCCCGCCAGATTTACGGGCTGCGCGGGGACCGCCGTCGTCGCGACGGTTGGCCAGGTCACCGCCAAACGCTCCGCGTAACCTGGCGTGTGCCGTTCGCGGTGCGGTCATTCACCGCGGCGAGCGATGACGCCGACCATCCGTTCGAGCGCATAGACGGCATCCCGACCGCCACCCTTGACCTGGGCATCGGTCTCTGCGACAAATTCAATCGACCGGCCGAGTCCGCGGTCGCTCCAGCCCTGCAGGTCGCGTTTGGCGCGGTCAACCTGCCACGGTGCCAACCCGAACTGGCTTGCCAGCTGCATCGAACTGCCGCGCACGCCCGACAGCTTGGCCATCGTGCGCAGCTTCGAGGCGAAGGCAGCCACCATCGGAACCGGGTCGGCGCCGGACGACAGTGCGTGACGCAGGAGCACGAGAGCCTCCCCGTGCCGGCCAGCTATCGCCGAGTCGGCGACTCGGAACGCGTTGGTCTCTACGCGCCCGGAATAGTACTTTTCGACCGTGACTTCGGTGATCTCCTCGCTGGAGTCTTCGAGCAGCTGTTGGCACGCGGATGCGAGCTCGGCCAGGTCGTCGGAAAATGCCGACACGAGCGCCCGGAGCGCACTGGGTGTAACCCGTCGACCCGCATCCGAGAATTCTGCGGCGGCGAAGTCGAGCTTGTCAGTGTCTTTCTTCAGCTCGGCACACACGATCTCGATGCCTCCCCCCAGGCCGCCGCGGATGGCGTCAAGCAGTTTCTTGCCGCGCACGCCTCCAGCGTGCCGCAGGACGAGGTAGGTGTCGTCGGCGGGAGATTGCAGGTATGCGAGGGTCTCTGACAGGAATGCGTCTGTGCACTTTTCGACATTCGTGACCCGGATCAACCGCGGATCGTTGAACAGCGAGGGGCTGGCAAGGGTCAGTAGCTCGCCCGGAACGTAGCCGTCGGCTTCCAGGTCGTTGACCTCGAGGCTCGGATCTTCGGCACGTAGAGTATCCCGGAGCAACCGCAGGGCCCGGTCGGCCAGGAATCCCTCCGTACCCGACACCAGGATGACTGGGGCGGGCCGTACGTGTCGCCACTCGAGCTGCGGTATTACCGGCGTCGACTTGCTCGACGTCGATTTGCTCGCTGTCGAGCGTGCTGAGGATGCTGAGGATGCTGAGGATGCTGAGGCCACCGTGCTCCTTTCGCCGCGCGCACGGCTCCAGCTTAACCGGGACCACCGGTGTCGCGACGCTCGCTCCACACGGTGACGCTGCCGGGCTTCGGCCCCGGTTGCACGAGCACGAGGCCCTGCGTGTCGGTGCGCGCGGGAAGTGTGCCGACGCTCGCCAGCAGGTCGAGGAGGTGGCGGGTCGGATGACCGTACCGGTTGTGCGCCCCAACGCCGATCAGCCCCACGGATGCCGCCGCGCGCTGGTACAGGGCTGGACTCTGGTCTGCTGATCCGTGGTGGGCGACTTCGATCACGGTGAGGCGTGGTAGCGCCGGGTTGGCTGCGAGCATGAGGTTCTGGGCAGTCTCGTCAAGGTCTCCCACGAAGAGCGAACTGAGGCAACCGTGGGCACATCGACCCAGTGGTTCAAAGAGCACGGTGACACTGGCCTCGTTTCCCGGCAGGATCCCGTCAGGCAGCTGCCGCGGTGGCCAGAGGATCGACCAGCGCAACTCTCCGAGGGTGCCCGTGAGGCCCTCGCTGACCCGGTCGACCCGTGTGCCACCATCCAGAAGGCCCTGGATGAGCGCGACATCCTGCGGCTTGCCTGTCGACGGACCGACGAGCGCGCGATCCGTGATTCGATCGACCACCGGCGTGCCGGCGACATGGTCAAGGTCGTAGTGGCTGAGGACCAGCAGGTCGATGTGTGTGATGCCGAGTTGCTCGAGACAGGCCTGCAGCAGCGGCTGCGACGGACCGGTGTCCATCAGCGCGACCTTTCCTGCGCTTCGTACCACCATCGCATCCCCCTGGCCGATGTCGCAGTCCGCGATCTGCCAGTCCGCCGGACGGCCTAAACGCGTGATCACGTTCGACAGCCCTGCCACCGCGAAGGGAAGCAGCAGTGCGAGCGCGACCGCGCCGGCAAGGGCCGCGGTTGCGCGCCGGCTCAGGGGCCACAGCAGAAGGGCCAGCAGCAGAGCGGTCCCGCCTGTGAGAGCAAGCTCGCCCACCAACCCCCCGGGCCACGGCACGCCCGCCCCAGGGAGCGCGGAGAAGAACAGTGCAACGTCCGCAATCCAGGCGGCGGGCAGCCAGGCCAGAACGGCAACGAGGTGGCCCGCAACCGGGGCTATCGGCACTGCAAGGCACGCCACCAGCCCCAGCACTGTCGCGACGGGTGCAGCAGGCTCCGCGAGGGTGTTCGCCACCACGCCGTAGAGCGGGAGGGACGGGTTCAAACCGAGCAGTACCGGCTGGCAGGCCAGTTGCGCCGCCAGCGGAACAGCAACCAGCGTGGCCAGCCAGCGCGGAAGCCAGCGCGCCAGCCGGCGTGCGAGCGGCCCGGCGAGCACCATGAGTCCGGCGGTCGCAAGCACCGAAAGGGCAAACCCGTAGTCGAGTGCGAGCCACGGGTCGATCGTGAGCAGGACGAGGACGGCCAGTGCGACGACCGGCAGCCCCGAGGCCGGTCGTCCGCTTGCCGTGGCGCACAGCATGATGGCCGCCATGAGCGCGGCACGCAGGACGCTCGGCTGGGGCGTGACCAGCACGACGAACCCGACTAGCACAACGAGTGCGCAGGCGATCCGCACTCCCCTGCGGAGGCCGAGGGCCCGGCCGACCAACAGGATGAGGCCGATCAGCACTTCGCAGTTCGCCCCGGACACGGCCGTGAGATGGCTCAGGGACGACGCCTTCATCGCCGCGGCCAATTGGGGTGAAAGCGCTGTGGTGTCGCCAATGGCGAGCCCCGGCAACAGCTGCGAACCTGGCGGCGGCAGCGCCTGCACTGCCCGCGACAAGCCGGCACGCAACCCGTTCGCCCAGCCGAGGTACCAGGGTGGCGGTGCGATAACGCGGGCTGGCCCTCGAGCGAACACGAGCAACGAGTTCTCATCGGATGGCGTGGTCGCCTTCAGCGTTCCGCTGAGCTCGAGCGCGGTACCGATCTCCACTCGTTGCCCCGGCGCAGCGTCAAAAACCAGCACGGGAACGGACAGCGAACGGGCATCGCTGCTGAGCCCTGGGCGCTGCGCTCCTGACCCGCCCGAGCCCGTCTGC